>ERZ1024365.13-NODE-13-length-54684-cov-27.160519_pt1 | contig 54684 bp, 58 predicted proteins | sample MGYA00520788_ERZ1024365 | MGnify/ENA primary metagenome ERZ1024365 (study PRJEB33242, sample SAMEA3444265) | Homo sapiens | biome: Host associated; feature: Gastrointestinal tract; material: Stool | place: Uganda | collected 2011-01-01 ... | reverse complement strand
GGTGTTATAAGTAGAAGTAGCAACCTTACTATTCACTGAACTTGTCAAGGTATCCACAGCACTCTTAACCGCCTTATTCTGAATAGGATTGGTAGATGTAGCGCTTAGCTCTGCATCCACTACAATGTTTGTCTGAGCCTCACCCAACTTCTCCCACTTTGAAGCATCATAAGTACTTGCAGGATTACCAGTATATACATACTCAGCCTTGATGTTCTTATCCTCAGTTGTCTTTGCAGGTACAATATAAATCTTTGTAGCATCAATACCTGTAGTAGGCAGACTGTCCACTACCTTATACAGTGATAGGTCAATGCTGATATTACCAGAGCCTACTACACTCACACCATTCACAGTCTTCATTGCAGGCAGCTGTGCAGCAGTCAGCTTACCATCAGTACCAAGTGTAGCCACACCACTGGCAACACCCTTCTGACTCAAGGGGATCTGCTTATCATTGGTTACATTACCAAGTCCCACCTGTTCCTTAGTCACGCCATGAGGGTTCTTCTTATTACCAATGTGTGAAGTAAGATCAGTGTTTACACCACCAGCCTTACTATCAACATAACCCTTAATCTTCTCTGTATAATGCTGAAGACCAGCCTTGTCTAAAAAATTACTCATATTATTTACCTCCTTGTTTTATTTATATCATTTATTTTGTTTACTCACTCTGTTTTGTTTTATTTAGAAGCTTTGCTTTTACTTCTTCCATAGTATTATTTTTCACATTAGCCATCTGTGCTTCAAGCTTTGCATCCTGCTCCTGCTGCCACTTATAGTATTCTTCCATAGTAGCCTCACGCCAGTTGTCAGCACTGTCATTATCTGCCAGAAACAATGAGACTACAAACACTCTTGCACCCTCATTCTCAATCTCCTTCTGTGTCAGATACATTCCTTCACTTGCCTTAATCTTTTCCATTTCTCTTCTTTTTATTTATTTTGTTTATTTTGTTTATCTATCAACTTAACTCTTGTCAATTAAGCTATAGTATATCCATTTGCAGTCAATGTATTTATTCCAGTAGTACCCAAAGCATTCTTGGTAGCCGATGACAACTTAATTGTAATTACTCCCAGACCATTTGCCTTACGGTCATAAAGTGTTAACAAAGTCTGCACAGACTCAGTTGTCCAAAGGGTTAATGAAGATAAATCCAGTGTACCTACCTCATCTTTCATTCGTCCAAAACCTTCACTTAGTAATAAGTTCTTAATCTTGGAACAACCCGTAAACATATCTGTCATATCTGTTACATTTGTCATATTCCATCCTGTAATATCTAACTTCTCCAAGCTGTAACACTGAGCGAACATACTGCTTGTATTAGTTACATTTCTCGTATCCCAAAGATTTAAGGTAATATTTGATAAAGCCGAGCAGTTATAAAACATACCACTTAAGTCGGTCGCTATATCCATATTCCAATCATTTACATCTACATAAGTTAATTTTGTAAGATCTTTAAAAAAATGATCCGAGACATCTGAACTTATTAAATATGAATCATTACTTCTAAAAGTTTTTAGATTCGAGCAGCCGTCCAAAAATTGCATTATTATAGCTCCTTTAGCAATTACTGATTCAACATATTCTGGATTATCTATCATCCATAAATCTTTACATAAAGAACAAGTAGTATTTACTGTTAGTTTTATTTTAATCTGCTCATTAGAACCATCCGAGATAGTTTGAAAAAAAGGTGATGCCTCTGTATCCTGTGTTACTTTAATTAATAATCGTGAAGTATTTAAATCTATACATTGATATATTGACACTAAGGCCTCATCACCCATGTATTTAGAACTATTAGAAGAAACAGTCCTCGAATAAAACTTTCCAATAGTATTTATGTCATTTGATTCAGACACTACAGTATAAGAGTTGTTAGCTATAAGACCTGTACTTGAATCTCCAGATAACACAAACCTCCGTGTATTGCATTCCTTTGTATTAAAGGCAGCTGTCCAAGTCTTTTTATTAATTGTTTGGCTAGTTTGAATTCCCTCTCTAGATAGAGAAAGGGTATCTAATGTTCCTAATAGTGTATTTCCAAATTTAATAGCCCCAGTCATAGTACCACCACTCAATGGCAGATAACCATTAAGCAGATTCTTTACCTTCTCTACAAAATGTTGCAGTCCAACTTTATCCAAAAAACTTCCCATTCTCTTCCTCCTTTACTCATTAAACATTTCATCTATATCACTCTCACTTATTGCTGTTGCTATACTACCATCATTAGCAAGAAGCCCTTGTATATTCTGAGATATGGTTTTAAAACCGTTAGCTTGTATCCCATCTTCATCTATTTGAAACTTAAGGTTAGATTTATCCCAACCTGATGTAGCAGTCTCTGATTGAAAACCTATAATACTTTTCTCAGAAATAGAAACAGTATCTTCTATATTAAGCATAGATGTTCCAGGTGGATAGGTTGTTCCAAGATTAGGCTTCCGAAGATATGCCTTCTTAACCACAATACTTCCTCCTTTCAGTATTGTCTGAGGTTGAGAACCTATTGTTACAATTGTTTTTCCTGTAGTTTCATCTTTTCCTTCTATAATTCCACCAGTCAATGGTAGAAACTTTTTCTTCATCTTCTCATAGGTACTTTCTACAACTTCATTCTTCATATCTGACATAATATTGTCAGACAGTTTTTCATAAGTCACAGCACCGTCCTTTATCTTATCTGTAGTAACAGCATCCTCAGCTATTTTCCTTTCTGTCACAGAACCATCCCTAATCTCAAGCTTCAGCTTCTTCTTAGGAATATCCTTCATAGCAGCTTCACTAAAGTAATTTCCTTTATTCATACTTAATGATTTTATTTTATGCAAATGTAAAAACTCTTTCCCTGTATTTTAAGCAACTAATAAAACCATTCATATAATGTAAATAAAGTTCTAATAACAAATAAAAAGGTATATCAAGGCTAATAAATCTTTCACCTCAATATACCTTCTTATATCAACCTATTATCTACAATCTTCTATTGTCTTCATCCAAGCATCTATATCATCCTTTGATGTTCCAATACTGTCTACCTCCACATCTTTATCTCTCAAGAACTTCTCAAGCTGTGCAGGAACTGATGGAGCATCTTTCCATTTACCTTTAATTAACTTCAATATACTCATCCTATAAATCTTCTTTCCATAAAGCTCTGCAAAGGTCTGTGTTGATGAAGCATCCTTAGTAATAGGAATCCTTTTACCTTCTTTCTTTTCCTCTGACTCCTTCTTTACTTCTTCTGTCTTTTTCTCTGCTTTTTTCTCTTCCTTAGTAGTAGGAGTCTCATCAACAGTATTATCAGCAATCATTTCTCCAGTCTCAGGATCTATTATAAACCCTGTTGTTTCAGAATCTCCTGTAAGGTCTATCTCTACATCATGAAGACTCAAGGTTTTCAACTGCTTCTGTGCTTCAGTTTCCCTCTGCTTCTTAGCTTTCTCTTCCTCTATCTTCTGTATTATCTCCTTAATAGTATCTTCACTTACTTCCTTTACTACCTTAGTATTTCTATTCACTTTTATAGCCTCTGGATGTTCTCCCTCTTTCAAGATAAAGTATTCCCATACTCCTTCACTCTTGATAGGACTAAGCTGATTGTCTATAATCATCTTGTTATAATCCAACTGTTTTATCATCCTTTCATCAGTGACAGGTTCTCCATTAAGATAGTACATTCCATCATCCTCTCTACGAGTGTAATATTGATGCTTGTATATCACCTGACTCTTATTCTCATTCTTAAAGTCACTATTCTTGACAGCCTTAGGAGTTTCATTCACTATCTGTTTTGGCTTTAACATATTACCTTCACCATCCAGTCCATAGATACTATATGAACTTCCTGCTGTACCAAACATTGCTATATCTGTCATCAGTGCTCCTGCCTCATCATATTCTTTCAGCAACTTCTGACTTTGTAGCACTCTTGCAGTAATGTTCACTCTTGGATTTATGTCTTCTATAGCCTTCATAAATTCCATTCTGTCAAAGTTACTGTCAAGGGTAAATGTTTTCTGCACCTTACCATCATGTACCAATGAAACTTCAGCCTTGGTTTTCTTAAGCAATATGTTATCTCCATCCTTGTCAAAGTAGAAGATATTACATAAGTCCATTACTGCCTGATACCTCTTTACATAGTCTGGAGCTACAACATCTTGCAACAATCTTTCTACTTTATCCTTTAGTACTCCATCCCTCATTTCATTATACTTCAACACCTTCAAGTATGCTGGCATCATCTTTCCATTACCTGCTGGCATAAGCACAAAAGCACTTCCTGCATTCCTTATAGTATTCCTTGGAACCATCACATTGTCTATAGAAGCTCCTACAGTCAAGAACTTTGTCAACTCCTGTATTCCCCATGCTACACTCTGCATATCATATCCCATAGGATTCCTCTTCTTGTCAGCAAGCAGTTCTCTTACACTTCTGAACTCAGTATTACTGTCATTCAGTCCCTGCTTTACAATATATCCTGGTATCAATGAGTAAGGCACAATCTCAGTACTAAGACTCTCATTCACATAGAATCTCTCATTAGGATGATTATCAAAGAACTCTTTTCTTGGCTTTATCATCAATCCCAAAGGCTCTCCAGTACTGTTTTTATAAGTAGGAGATATAGGATTTGTAAGCACATCATACAGTGACTTCTGTGCAAAGTTCTTTTTTGCAAATCCAGCAACACCTATCACAAGATACTTCTTGCCATTGCTTTCTATCACACCACCATTCTCATCATTATGTATTGCAGTGATTCCTTTGTTGATACTATTATCATAATCCAATACAAGCATTAGATGTTTCTGCATAACACTGTCATTGGTAGCATTACTTTCAGGTCTTACTGACATAAATTTCACCTTAGCATTAGGATTCCTTCTAAGTATCTTTCCAAGCTCTTGGTCTATGATATTCTGTAATTTTATTCCAGCAGCATCCATCCAAGCATAATACTGATTCATTCCATCATTGGCTTTAGTTCCTTTCTTGTTCACAAGACTACCTTCTTTTTCCAATGGATCAGGCTCATATCTACTCATTGCATTACCACTAAGAGTAGTAGCATTTGCTTCTCTATTATGTTCCCCAGTGCTATTCAAATCATCAGCATCTACATTTGTCTCTGACACATGCACTTCCTTACCATTAGGATCAATGTTATTGATTTGTGCATCAAGACTTGCTGACATTCCTTGAACACTGTCACCATTATCAATGATGTTCACATTATCAACATCCACTCCTTTGGCTGCAAGTTCTGTTTCTCTGGCTTTCTGCTGTCTCTCTATAGCTTTTTCTATGTCAAATGATTTCTTTGCTTTCACTTCTGTTGTTTTATTGGTTCCTGCAAAGTTACCTACAAAATACCAATCATCACCCTTTTTCTTCATAGAACTTGCTTCAAACACAGCATTTTCATCATGCTTTTCTGTCTCAGAAGTCACCTCATATTCATCTGGTGCAATACTCAGTACATCATGCTTGTCATTTGTGTCAAAGGATATTTCACCCTCCATCTTTGTCACAGTGAACTTGCCCTTCTTAGCATTATCTCCAGTACCATTCCACATATCTCCTGCTGTAACACTCATATCCCCAGACCCATCACCTAAGATAGTCTTCACATTCTGAGTCACAGGTGTTGTAGCACTTTGCGTTGTAGCATTCTTCTCATTATCTGTCTCATCTTTTTGAGGTTCCTCTGAAGATTCTTCACCAGTAAATATATCTATACTTGATGATGTACTATTCCAAGTATCCTTTCCCTTAGGAACATCACCCATATCCTCCCACTTCTCATTCTTCTCAGTAGCTTTCTCCTCAGCAACCTTCTTCTCAGCAGCCTTCTTTGCAGCCTCATCTACTTTCTTCTTTTCCTCTTCCTTCTTCTTTGTTTCCTCTTCCTCACGCTCCTTCCTTTGCTTTCTATTCTCAATAGTAGTAGCATCCCTTTGATAACCAAGCTGCTCTACCTTTGAAAGTATCTCATCAATCTTACTCACAAAACCTTCATACATATCTGGAGTATCTATGACATTTTCCATTTTTGTCATAAACTCTTCCATTGTGCTTGATGAATTTTGAAATCTGTCTATAGCTTGTGCTATCATCATTTTGTCTTCATAACGATAATTACTATTCTTTAAAATAGCTGCTACATCATCATTAAACTTCAACATATCATAGTAAGGCTTGATTGCTTCAGCTTGCTTTGGATGGTCATTCATATATGCTTCTACCACCTCACTGTTTGCTTCAAGTACTTTACCTCTGAAAGCATCAGGATTTTCTTCTCTGTTTTGATAAGCATCTGATATGTCTTTATATTTCTTCTTTATCTCCCTTTGTATGCTTTCACCCCAAGCTGCCATACCTCTACTTTGTTCTGCTGCATCAAAATATGTAGAAGCAAGTTTGTCATTGTTGCTAATCTTGTTATAAACAGTTTCCATATCATCAATCCTTGATGCAAGTATTCCTGCATCATTTATCTTTCTTAATGCTTCTGGGTCTTTCTGCTTTAAACGTGCTATAGCCTTATCAATAACTGCCTGTCTTTTCTTTGAGAAGTTTTCTTTGTTCTTGGGGTCAAGAATATATGCCATATCCCTTACATCAGCATTAAGAATATCATTTACAGTGAATGAAGTCTTGTTGTCTTCACCCTCTCCTATCTTACTGATGTCTTCCTTTTCACTCAAGAGTCTATCCTTAGACTCTCTTAAGGTTTGCATCTGAAAGTTCTGTGAGTCTATCAGTTCATTGTATTTCCTGATGTCATCTTTTATTGTAGTCCTTTCACCTTCCTTAGTAGTATTCTCCAACTGTTTCTCAAGCTGCTGAATCTTAGTTCTTGCATAACCATTGCTTGCAGACAATTCCTCTATCTCCTTGTCTGCCTTAGCTGCTTCTTTTTCCCTTGCTGCAACAGCTTTCTTTATAGAGTTCTTTGTATCATACCTCATGGCATAGTTAGGAGTATATGTAGACTCTGTATCTGCACTACCAGTACCAAGCTCATTCAATATTGACTCAAGTCTGTTCTTATAATCATCCTTTGCTACAGTGTTATATACAAGTGTTGCTGCTACTCTTGGGTCTGCATTCTTCATACTTGGACTACCAGCAAACATCTGCTGTATCTCATCTACCTTTTTCTTCATATCCATGAAGTATTGGGCATTCTTTTGCAGTCTCTCTGCTGCCACTTTCTTTGAGTCTTCATTGCCATCAAGTATTGACTTATTGTCAGGATCTGAAATGAATTTGTCTACTTCATTACTTATTTCTTCTTCTGACAATGTTCCTTCTGCCAATCCTTGTATAGTATGCATGGTATCATCATACAGCTTACTCTTTGTTCCACCTATGTCTTCAAGCTCATTCAATGACCTTATCAAGGTAAAAGCATTTAGCAATTTATTATCCTTATAGTCAAGGATATTCATTGGGTTATCTCCATCTACTGGTGTATTGAAGTTATTCAGTACAGATATGGTCTTTGCAGCTGAGTCAAGCTTATCCTTATTAGCTGTCACTACTCTGTTTATTGCTTCTACTGTATTGTCTATCCTTCTGTCCTTTTGTCTTGCTTCTGTAATAGTGTTAAGCAATGGATTCATCAGTACACTACTTGCTCTCTCTGCAAAGTTTATTTTGTTTCCATAAACATCCTTCTTATTCAATACAGCATTCCAAGTATCCTTTGGATGGAATACAGCATTCATGTTAGGTGCTACTGTTGTCATCGGTGACACCATTCCAATAAAACCTTCATACAGATTCTGCCTGTCTGTAATACCTTCTATTCCTCCAGACAATCCTGCAAGGAAGTTTCCTGCAAATGAATCTACTGTACTGTCATAAGCCTCTGGGTCATAGTTTCTTCTTATGTAGTTGTCAAATACATTACTACCTACACCTCCTGCAAATGAAGCATTGATACCATCAAGATACTCATCAGCAAAACCTCCTGCAAATTGCTTTCCTATTTCCTTTGCAAGTCCTTTACCTGATGAGAACCTTATCTCTTTATCACCCTTACCTACTGCTCTCTTTACACCTCCAGTTTCAATATCTGCTATAATGTTCTTGTCTATGGTGTTGTCAAAGGCTCCTCTCATAGAACCTTTTGCTATCAAGAATTTCTGCACTGCTGTGGTCAGAGGTATATTCTTTACATAATCCATAGCAAAGTTTGTCATATAGGCTTTTGTTGCAGCCCTTGCAGCTTCCATTTCATCTTTTTTATGCAGCTCTTCAAGTTCCTTCTGCTTTGCACCAAGCAGTTGGTTGGTGTACATCTGTTTTGCCTGTGCTTTCAATGTTTCATCACTCATTGGCAGTTGTGTCATTCCTTCTCTGCTACCACTTGCAACTCTTCTTTTATCATTTGCTTTTAACTGCTTATAGTAGTAGTCTAAGGCTGCCTTTGACTCCTTACTGTTATAGTCTATTGACCTTTGGTAATCATGAAGCTCACTATTTATCTGCTCTCGTATTTTCTGCTTGGCAGTCTCCATCTGCTCTTCAAAGGTTCCCATTGCTTCTAACTGTGAACCTGAAAGACCTGTGGTTGCTCCTACAAGAACATCATTAATCACTCTTCCTGCTTTATTTGCAGTCTGCATTGCCTTGGCTGAAAGTCCAACACCTTTCATTGCTGCATTAGCTCCTATACCTACTAACCTACCAGCACCTCCTGTAAGAGCAGTTGTCAATAGAGGTTCTACAAAATGACCACTCTGCTTGAAACCCTCTTCCCAAGTGTCCCAAGAAAAGAAGTCTGGTGTATAACCATACTCCCTAACATTCACATCTGTAGATATACCACCTCTTTCCTCTATTGCTTTTATCTCTGTCGGAGAGAAAGTATTGTATTTATATACATTGTTCCAATAAGCAGGGTTTGTCCAGATATTATCATTCTTTTCATAGTCAACAATCTTTCCTTGCTTATTATATATAGGTTTGTCTGGGTCTTTACCTTGATTGATTATAGCCATTCTGTCTACATCATACCAGTTCTTCATATTGGCAAACAATGCTATATCAGAACCTATATCTGACCATGCTGTTGTCAATACTCCTTTCAGAGTATTACCAGTAAACTTACCATCTTGTGCTTCAGCTATCCTATTCTGTATATCCCTACCAAGATACTGCATGGCTACCCCTTCACCATACTTCTGCTTCAATGCCTGATATTTTGCATAGTCCTTCAGTTTATTCTCATCATCATAGTCTTTCAACCAACTTGAGTTTTTAAATCCTGAATAATATCCAGAACTCTTTGATGCTATCTTGTCAAAGTCCTTCAACCAGCTTCCTATACTCTTCTGCCCATTATCATCTGCATCAAGCATATTAGCAAACATAATATCGGCATCACCTTGTATATCCCTCTCCCTTCTCTTCTGTGACTCTGCATACAGTTTGTCAAGTATCTCCTTGTCTTTCTTCAGCTCTTTATCACGCTGGGTAGTAGGAGACATAGCCTCATTCTGCTTCACCATTCCCAATGCTGAACCAACAAAAGGATTCTGAGGCATACTTATCATTTTATCAAAAGCTGCATTCCCTTTCTTTGCAGCATTGACATGTTTCAGAAATCTCTTTTGTATTTCATTATTACCAAGATACTCTTCATTATTCAGCAAGTCATACATACCATCCACATCAAGGAATGTAGCTAACTCATTGATATTATCTTCTTTACCAAAGGTATTCAGAAAAGCATCTGTAACAACCTTATCATGTGTTAGTTTATTCCTATAGTTATAAGAAGCTTCTGTTCCATCATGTAATTGGTCAAAAGCTGTTTGTCCAAAAGTATTTATAAACTTTTGATTTTCATACATTCTTGAAGCAACAATACCATATTTAATAGGGTCATTGGAGTATGGTCTAAGCTCAGCTGCATGGTCAGAAAGAAATCTTTTTCTCTCTCCCTCATTAAGATCTCCAAATCCTCTTAACCCCCTTAATCCTCTTATCTTTTCTATTGGCATATTCTCTTTATTTTAGTTCTATCTGCAAATTTAATAAACTACTTAGATACCTCAACACCATTTATCTCCTTCATTATTTTTCCTTATCAACTTATTAAGACCTCATTCACTAATAAATAGAAAGGCTTAGATAGGCATAGATAGGCTCACACATCAATATTTTTCCCTCAATCTCTTGCCTATCCCCACAAATCTCCTTACCTTTGCCTTACTAATAATTATAAACATTTCAATCTTAACATAATATGAACCCATTAACAATCATAGGCTATATAGCATATCTCTTTTTTGCTATAATGATAATCGGATTAATACCTAATTTCTTTTTTAGGTTTGTTGCTTTAGTTATATTTGTAGCACCAGTAATAAGAAAACTATTTATGCCCAAAACTGTTTATAGTAAATACAGTAAGCTACTTAGATTATTCAGTCAGACTCACAGAAGTTTTCAAATTACAAGAAATGAACCTGAAGTAGTTGAGTTTACTTTAAAAGGTTTTGAAAAAGATTCTCTACAATATGGAAGTATTAAATACAACATTAATGCTCCTATAATTGATTATGGTAATTTTACCATTAACTCAAAACCAAGAGTGTATATTTCTCTACATACAACATTTGAAGGCCATGATATTCATATAGAAAAAGATTTCTATCATTCCTATGATCAAACTCTAATGTTTAATGAAATCATAGAACCTTATACCAAAGAAGTTATGGAAATTATTAATAACTCTCTTGATGAAGAAGATAGTACCGAAGAGAGTAATATTAAAGAAAATGATATTGAAGAAAAACCCAAACCCAAAATCATCAAGACTTGGTCTCTTTTAAATTTTGCAAGAGAATTTGGTAAAATGCAAGTAGGAGAATTTATTAATTCCGAAACTCAGAAACATTTCAAGTGCTGTATCTTTACCAAAGACAATACTAAAACTTATGTTGCATTCAGTTCTAAGTTAGGAGTACTGACTCCTAAAGAAATTGTAGAAAGAAAGAACTCTCTAATAGTAATACAAATAGATTCTGATATGTACTCACTATGTGAAGACTTTATAAACAACTAAAAAAATTGATTTAAATATTATATAATAATACTATAATAAGGCTTGGAAAGATTATACATCCACATCCTTCCAAGCCTTTCTTCTTCCTTTTATCAGACTATAATGTCCTGCCTTTGACTTGATAACAGCTAAGTCTTCTTTCATATCTGCTATCTCTTTTTCAGTAAGCACACCTAATTTTGAAGAGAATGCTACAAATGTCTTGGTTCCATCTTCCTGTGTGAATACACAACTCTTGAATATCTCACCAGTTTCATGATTGGTAAATTCTCCCACTTGCATCCTTGGGCCATACTCCTTTATAAAAGCAATTAGACTCCATATATTAGAAGAATGCTTAGTATTTCTCTTATGGTCGGAGGTAACATTGAAATCTCTATAAGAAGAAGCAGACCTAAACTCTTCTTCTGTCATTTCCTTATAGACATTGTATTTCTTGAATATTTTAATAATCTCAGACTTCAGTTCTTCTTGGGTAAGAAGATTCAGTTTTGAGTTAACTTCTATATCCCATCTTAAAGCAGCACATATTGAAGCCAATATCTGTGTGTCATTTGACCTAAACATGAATCTCCACATACTGCATATAACAGAAAGGAAGTCTACATAGTTAGGAGCTATATTTTTTGTTATTGATGTTTTAAGAAGTTTCTCTATTTTTGAAGAGGACACAACAATCTTCATTACATTTCTTGCCTTGTTTCTACTATGGTTTTGATAGTAGAACTTATCAAGAAAATGCTTCCTTATATCATATAGGTCTAAGGAACAGTTCTTGTATAAGTCATATAATGAATATTGCATAATATTGAGTTTTATTAGTATAACGTAGGATAACTCAATTTGTTGTATGGTATCTACTAAAAAACATATACTTTTTAAGTGTTTTATTTAAGTCATTCTTACACTAATCCTTAATGTCTACCTTTGTACATATAGAATAATCGAATAATAGATAATATAATGTTAGACAAAATTTCCACACTCATACAGTCCTTTTCTGACTTCTTAGGAGGATTCAGTAAATTGAATGATGTCAATGACCATTCAGTGACTGTGTTTTTTAAAATCATTCTCTGCACCCTTGGTGCTCTTTTCTTTGGTAAGCTGTTCTTACGTGATGACCTTTATGACTGGGTTGTCACTATAGCTATGAAACCAAATCCTATTTCTATTGCTGTAGTTGTAGGACTTGCTATGATTATATATTCTGTATATGCACAGAGAAGAATAATGATAGCTGTAACAAATGCTATACAGCAACAGAAAAAACAAGAGAAGCTTAAAGATAAAGAGTGCTATGCACAAACATCAAGAATAGAAGAGGAAGCCAATGCTCTTACTGATTACCTCAGAAAATCACTCAATTGTGATATAGTAACTATAGAGTTGATGCACAATACAGAGAAATATATTGGAGGCTATCATAAGAGATTCTATGATGAGAGTTTCCCCTCAATCAATACTGCTGAAGGTGTTACCTTTAACTATAAGGATTTCCAATGTATTCCTACTAATATCTTCCCTATCATAGGACATATACTGAAGACTAAATTCAAATGGTTTACATCAATGGATGAAGTAGCGGAGATTGACTCTGGTTATGCACATATCCTTAAAGAAACCAACTGTACTGCCCTTGGTATGAGAGCTATGAAGACTTCTAAGAATGAAGACCTCGGAATACTTACAGTGACATGGAGAAAAGGACATGAAGACAGGATACCTGATTTGGACATTATACAGGATATGATGACAGAGGTAGCTTCTAAACTTGAAGTTCTGTTGGATATGTCAGCTTATGAATAATATATAGATAACTTAAATTTTATTGCAATGAAAGAAAGTAAGAGTGGAGTTAATTGTATATTTGTTCCCAAGGCTCCTAATGGTGACAGGTCAAGAATGTTTTTGGACTTGATGGATAAAAAGAAGGAGTTTCGCTATACAAGGGAGCAAGCTATTGGAATATATGTAATATATACTAAGTCCAATACTGTAAAGGAGATGGAAGCTGCAAAGAATGCTGATGGTTCTCCTAAGTACCATAAGAACAGTCAAGGAGAGTTTCCTGCAAGAGATGTGGTAGATTATCTTGGTACTGATAAATGGATGGAGGAAATAAATAACTTTGATGTAGAGGAATATAAGCTTGGTGCTGTAGATAATATCGGTGGAAAAAGGGTTGACTATACAGATGCAGAAGAAGTTCTTAATAAGGTAAATGATTTCAATAACAGTCATACAGGTCTTGTTGCAGGAGTAGAACAGCATACTACTTCTGATGGTACTGTGTATAATATAAAGGTATATGCAAAGGATGCAGGAACTATAGATGTACCTGTATCTACAAGAGAGAGATTGAAGGCTTGGGAAATATACAAGCAAGTATTCAATGCTAATGGTATTGACATTACTTCCATGCCTGAGGAATTGAAAGGCACCTTTTCTGCTTACAACATTGACTTGGGAAAGCAACTTAGAAATCTTACAAAGATAGATATAAACAATACCTATAGAAAGGATGCCTTGATATTATTCACTATAGATAAAGATTCTAAGGAAGTACAAAGACTTGTGGATAAGTTTGATTCTATAGAAAATGCTGCACAGGCACTTGATGACTTTAACCATAAAATTATAGAGCTTGATAATTCACAACATCATCTTCTTACTATGGCAATAAATCATGCCAAGAAATTGCATGGTATAGATGTTGAAGAACTGATAGACCAGATAAACCAGATGGAACTTAGTGTTGAAATAGACAGTCCTGAGATAGAGTGGAAAGAAGAGATTGATAAGTTGAATAAGAAATTTCATATATTCAAAGGAGAAACAAGAAGAATCAATGATGATATAGACAATGTGAGTCAGGCTTACTCTGAGATTATAACACAGCTTAAAAGAAAGATGACTGCCTTACATAAGGAAAAAGGAGTAACAGAGGAAGGCAAGGAACTTGAAAGACTTTATAACAAGCTACAAAAAGAACTGGCTGAAAAGAAACACTACAAGAGTATTGTTGACTTCCTAAAACTTGCTGTAAATGATATAGAAAGAACAGAGGAAGAGATAAAGAATGTTCCTCTTACTGGTGACAGTATGGAAGTCATTATGAATAAAGCACATGTGTTGAAGCAATATAAGGATATTGAAAATCAGTATAGACATATTGTGTCAATGCTTGCCTTGGACAACATGGATCTTAATGATATAGAGAATCAAGAAGACATTGATACTATAAAAGAGATTGCTCAGAGGTTGAAAACATACTTTGAAAATAAGGAAGAAGTTATAAAGAAGCTGACTAAACAGAACATTTATGATATGGCAAAGCTAATGTCCAAGGGTAAAATTTCTGACTCTGAGCTTAATGATATGCTTGAGAAATCTTTGAAAAGTGTTGGCTGGACTGACAGATGGCTGAATAGTATAGGAACTGCAAACAACTTGCTTATAAATGTTGCAGGTACAGTAATACGTAATCAAGAGATTATGAGAGACCAAGCAATGGAAACAATAATAGCAAGAATAAACGTTGCCAATGAAAGACTCAAGAAAGCAGGTTTCAATTCTGAGTTCATGTATGAGGATGAGAAACATATCATCAGTGATATTGCCTGGGAGAAATTTGATGCTGCTAAAGAAGATGAGAAAAAACGATTGAAGAGAAATGGACTCAGAGGATTTGACTTGGAGCAAGCAATGAATAATTGGGAGTATGAGAATACTGAGGACAGGCTTGTAGATAAGGAAAGTGGTAGAAAGGAAAGGGTTCCTAATGAAAAATATAGAAAAGCAGAGGACTTTCAGAAGGATTGGGCACCTGCTCAAAAGGAATACTATGATACCATCATGCAACTCAAGGGAGAGCTTGAATCCAACTATCCTGCTCATGCACAGAACTACTATTATCCTCCTCAGATAAGAAGAACATCAATGGACGCTTTTCTTAAAGCTGGCAAGACATTTGATATGAAGGGTATAGGTAAGGCTATTCTCAATAAGCTTAAAGATCCATTTGTCATTAGAGAGGATGACACTAACTTTATTGACAATGCTGTAGTGGATGGTGAAAGAACTACACTTGTAGAAGGAGATTATGACAATACTCCTAAAAGAAATATTCCTATATTCTTTCAGAATCAAGTTGAGGATGGTGAGTTATTGCGTGACTTCTCATCTGGTATAGCCCATCTTGCAAGTTCTGCTATCAACTATGCTGCTATGTCTGAGATAGAAGACATGATGTATGTCATGGCTGATTTTGCAGACCATAAAGACCCTGCAACTCCTAAATCAATGGTAGAGGTTTCTAACAGTAGATTCAATAAGGTTGTTAAGGATGTCTATAACTTTGGCAGAACAAACAATGTAGGTGCTGTGTTTCATGGTTTCATTGACCAACATATATATGGTGTAAAAAGAAATCCAAATGAGAATAAAGTCCTTACTAAGTTCTGTGACTCTATTATTAAATATACCTCATTCAGAGGGTTGTCTACTAACTTACCTGGTATGGTTGCCAATGGTACTGTAGGTGTATTGCAGATATTCATTGATGCAGGAAGTAATGAGTTCTTTGGTTATAAGGATATGGCATGGGCTTTTACTAAGTTGTTCGGTGATACTGGTGTCAAGGGTGATATGTCTGAGTATCTATCTAACAACACCAGTTCTAAGGGAACATTGTTGCAAAAGATGTTTGACCCTATGCAGGAGAACTTTGAGAATGCTTCAAGTAAGAGATACTATAACAGTTTTCTCAGACACTTTATTTCAAAAGATTTCAGTTATGCAGGATATGGTATAGGAGAATACTTTATTCACATGCTTCCTATGTATGCAATACTAAGACATGAGAAAGTAAAGCTGGATGGTAAGGAGATTAGCCTGTATGAAGCTTTTGATGTTACAGAGAAAAAGGATGACAATGCAGAACTTATCATAAAGGAAGGAGTGACAGACCTTGATGGCAATGTTATTACCAAGACTTATCTTGACAAGATTAGAGGTAGGATAATGTATGCCAATCAGTCTATGCATGGAGCTATGAATGCAGAGGATAAGGGATTGATACATCAATACTGTATGGGAAGGCTTATAATGAATTTCCGTCAGTGGATGGTAGGTCATTATAGCAGGAGATATAGAGGCAGACATTTTGACTTTGCTCTTGGAGAATGGAGAGAAGGTTATTGGGTAAGTGTTTGGAAAGGTCTTTTTAATGATGACACCAAGGATACTTGGAAGTCTGGACATAAGAAAGATGCTATACTAATGTTCCTAAAAGATTGCTGGCTAATGACAACAAAAGCACAGACTCAGTGGAATAATCTTAGTGAGATGCAGAGATATAATGTCAAGAGAGCAAGGGCAGAAATAATGGTATGGATTAGTCTGCTTGGACTTAGTTTTGTACTTGGGGCTGAGGATGATCATAAGAAAGAGTGGTTCAGAAGATGGTGGATTTATCAGACTAAGCGTATGCTTACAGAAACAGAAGCATCAATGCCTGGTCTTGAAATGCCTAACAGTATTGTCACTATGATACAATCTCCTATAGCAAGTGTCAATACTCTCAACTCTCTGTTATATGTTATATATGGACTTACTAATGGTGACTTGTTTGAGGAAATCCAATCAGGTAAGCATAAAGGAGAAAACAGATATTGGAGGAATGTTGTGAAATATGATTTACCTTTCTATAAGGACTGGGAGAAACTGATAACTATGGATGAAGATGATTCCCTGTTTAAAGTGTTTGATTATTCTTTAGGCAATCATTAATATATTAAGGAGTAGTACTTTGAAGGTACTACTCTTTTTTTTGTTTTTAGTAGAATTAGTTTGAAAAAAAAAGATAGGGAGTTTTCTCCCTATCATAGATTAATGTTGATGTTAATTTTGTCAATATTGAAAACCAACTTATTGTTTTTCAGATTATTGTTTTGTGACTTTGTAATGTTGTTTAAAGGTTTGTAATATGTGTTATTAGACTGGTTGTAACAAAGACATTTGTAGTAATGCTGCTCGATAGCCTTGACAGACCTATTAAGATGAAAAGCAGACCATCGGAAAGCCTGAGATAAATTGTTAGGACTCTTTTTGATGTAATTGAGGATAACAGAATCCTCGAACTCTGAATACTTCTTGTATTTCTTCATAATAATTTTGTTTTGATTGTTGTGAATAATGAATGTAATTTTAATAAAACTTTTGAGATAAATAGAATTTGTTTCCTCCTATCCCAAATGATAGGGATGGTATTGTGTCCCTTAGGATTTTGCATAACAACAAGATTCTGAAAAAAATACATATCAATTATACATGATTTCAATAAAATGTTTATCTTTGCAAATAACATTTCAATCACAACTAAAAACAAATAACAATTATGGAAATATTAATTATCATTGGTATTATTGTAGCATTAGTAATTTATGGCATATCAAAACCAAGTAAAAAACCTACTGATAAAGGTTTAGATACAGCACCATTTAGCAATAATAAAGAATCTTTGTTCATTCAAAAATGGAGTCTTCTTGACTTTGCAAAACAGTATGGCCCTAAAATGCAAGTTGGAATATTTTATACTAAAGAAGGCAAACCTTTTCGTAAGATACAGTTTGTAGATAAAAATGGCAAATGTACTCCTGCCTGTTTCTTTTCTCAACTTAGAGAACTTACTTCTTCAGAAATCTCAGCAAGAAAGAATGAACTAAAGATAGGTAAGATGTCTAATGGTAAATATTATCTACATGATAATAACATTAGGGAATGGGAAGATATTGATTTAGGACTTTAAAAGTAAAACAATTATGAAAAACAAATCCTCATTAAAGAGTATAAAAATCAAATTATAATGTTGTGGAATTTAGTAAAAAGAAAAATGAATAGCATTGTTAAAATATTTATTATTGCACTGTTTGTTGCTATGTTTACTGGGTGTAATCACATCAATCATAACCCTGAAGAGGGAGCAAAGGATTTAACAGTGCTGCTACAGAAATATCAGCAGTCGGAAAATCTAGATGGTGCACATGAACTTCTTGCAGAATATTGGGCAACATACGATGGTGAAGAAAAAAAAGTGTTTCTTAAAACTCTTAACGATAATCTTATGGAACACGATGATATTGTTGACTTTTTAATACAGCCAAGTTTCATAAAATATCCTATGTTTGGAATCTACCTAAAAAATATGTTTGACTTGGAAGTGAATTTAGGAAAAGAAAAGCCAGGAATTAATGCTGCATCTAAAGGATTGTTATTTGGGTTAATACTTTCTGACTATGATAAAAACAATGAAATAAATAAAGCTTATGATGTAGTTTATACAATGTATGATAAATTAAAGAATTTTTCTGAGTTGGAACGGCTAGAATTTTTCTATGCTTTTCGTTGCTTTACAAAGGAAGGTGGAGACGCAGGAGATAGGGCTTACAAGCTACTTCTTAAATTAAAAACTCTAAATAATGAATTTATAATAAAATTTTTAGAATTTGCACTTGAGTCAACTGTTAATTTTGAAGAACAGATTAATGATTATGAGTAAAAAAGTTATTAGATGGAATTATTTTTTGACAGGTAATTTAAAGTATAGCCTGTATTTTATAAGTTATATAATAGCCTCCTTTATATATACTTATACTGTAGCAGGTATACTTTATTTATGTGGTTTAAAAGGATTAGATGATGGAGAACTCATACTGTTCTTTATGATTGTAGTTACTTTGGGGCCACCAGTATTTGGATTATTTTTTGTCTTAAAAAAATTACATTATATGAAAATAAAAGAGGATTCTACTTTTATAAAGAGTTGGAATCTTTCAACTTTTGCCAAAGAAAATAATGCTTTAATGCAAATAGGAGAGTTTCAAAGGTTTTTAGGAAAATCCTATCACAAATGTATATTTATAAAAAATGATGGCTCCAAAATTTTTGTAAAATTTTTTCCTAAACTCGGAGAATTAACTGCTGACGAAATATCTAAAAGAAGTGAAAATTTAAGAATAGGACTTACTGTTTCTAATAAATTATATCTTTACAATAGCTTTGAGAAAATTGCATCTTGGGAAAATATAACTTTAAATTAAAAATGAGGTGTGTCATTGATATTTGACACACCTCAATAATTAAAACCCATCTTGAAAAGCTCTAAGATTCTCATTAAAGACAGTTCCTGTTACTCTTGTCATCGGTTCTCTGTAGAATCCTCCACCATGATTATTACTACTTGAATTATCTGGTTCTAAATAGTAATTATAGTTTGCATAAGCTTCACTTCCTTCTTTATTTGCAATTTTAATCACATCCTTTGCAATAGCTCTCATAGTAGCATCATCATATTCTGGGTCATAAGAATGTGTCCAATCATATATTCTACTCCATCCTTTAGGAAAATATTTAGCAAATGAGTCATAATTAACACTATTACTCTTTTTAAATTCTCCTTTCCCATTAAATGTTCCAAGAATAAGTTTTGTACCATCTTTCTCATTTCCATTTATATCTCCTAAAAAGAGTTGATACTCTTTTAGTTGTGGGTTTGCTTTAGTTGGCACCAATTCAACTCCAACTGGTCTTGCATTTGAAGATACCTCATCTACTCTACTAATACTGCCATTATTAGCTTCAAAAGTCAATTTATCATATCCAGGATACTTACTTCCTCCATTAGAGCTGTTAGAGCTGTTAGACTTGTTAGCTTTTGCCTGAGCTGCTAACGCTGCTAATTGCAATCTCTGATTCTCTAAATCAAATTGTGTTTTTTCTGCTTGTGTCAACACTCCCAAATCTCTTTGAGGACTATGATTCTCTTGATATACTGCTCCATCTATCATACCATTGATAAAGCTTTGTTCTGCTCTACGTCTATTATAACCAGTAAGATTTTGAGTAACTCCCCTCTCTTCCATAGTAGCATCAAAAGCTGCTTTAAGCTCTGGTATAGAGTTTATGTCTTGCCTAAACTTATTAAGAAGTTCTGGGCTATAACCATACTTTGAAACCAAATCTCTATAGTAACCTCCTAATGTAATGTTACCTTCACCAATATTAATTATCCTCGATGATGCTGCCTTACCAGCAGCTGCTCCTCTTGTATACAGCTCATTACCACTAATCCTATATAGGTTAGGATTGTTTCCATCCAAGAAGTCATCTATGTTGAGATTGTCATTAGCATATAGCAATGAAGTGTCTTGTGCTCCAAGAGTCTGCCTTAGTTTCTTCTCTTCTCTCATAGCCTCATCTGCTTGAAGTATTCTACCCATTTCTCCTTGGTATCTTCTCTTCAAAGATGTCAAGGCTCTTCTATTTCCCATTGTAAGACCATTATGTGCAAGATCTTCCGCTTGTGCTCTAAGGTCATTGGCATAGCCTTCATATATCTGCCTTGCCTTACTTCCTTCTGGCAATGTCTCACTGAGATACTTAAATTTATCTGCACCTTGTGATAAGGTGTCATACTGTTCTTCACTCTTCTCAAAAGCATCCTTGTATGCAGAAAATGGTACAAGCATTTCCTGCATACTGAATGGATTAAATGTTGGTGAAACTACAAATGAATAGTCTGGCATATCTTCTACTCTTTAAAATGTTAAACCTTTCTTTTTCCTATTTATCTTGCCTCCACAGGCTGCTTTTTTCTTTCTTATATAGGTCTTACCTATATTCTGCTTGTCACTCATTGTTCCAAACAATCCATCAGCAGCCATGTCTGCAATCATATTATGTTGTGCATTCTCCTTACCCCAGGCTCCCAAACCTGCAAATAAGCCGTTCACATTACCATATATACCTTGATTCCAAGCAGCATCAGCAGCCATTCTCTGTCTTGCAGCATCCATCTGCATCTGTGCTCTAAGCTGTCTGTTATTATTTGCTATCTGTGCATTAGTGACTGATGTCTGATTTGCAGCATTGGCATTATACATATCTGTACCTCTGTTAAATTCTGCCACTCTCTGTCTCTGTGCATCATTATACTCCAAAGCTTTCCTATAAAGCTCACCGTCTGCTATCTGACTGTTGTAACCATTTGCCAACAATCCTGCCATCTTGGTTCCCATAGGTGAAGCATTGTTAAGGATTGCTCTGTCTGTAGCCCTACTGTTAGCATCCATCCTATTCTGCTCATACCATATATCCATTGGTCTATAGGTAAGATAATTGCCTATTGGCTTATAATGTGCCATTGCAGGACTTCCATTTGCTATCTCCAATGAAGCATCCATCCCTGAATAGTCTGGTTTTCCTATACCTAAGGCTTGCATCCCAAGACCTACCACTGGTCCAAGTAGTCCAGCTGTCCTTCCCCATGTTGGTTTATGTACTGGCTCATACTCTTCATCATTTGTTTTTTGTCCATTGTTAGGAGTAACTACATTTTCTACAAGTCTTTTATAGTAGTTATATTCATAATCACTATTAGCATCTTTCCAATTATAACTACCTGCACCATTCCATTCTTTTGGTATATCTCCTACAATCTCATCTACTGTCCCATCATCATTTACTACAAAGTTCCCTGTTACTTTGTTTCTCAACATCTCATCAGGGGTTTTCCAATATGTTCCTGGATGAGTGTTTCTAACACCAGTTCCATTAGGATCTTCAAAGATGGTCTGATAGTCTCTCTTTGCATCTTTCAGCCAACCATTGTTATCTACATATCTTGCTGCATATTGCCTTGCTGCCTCTGGTGCATCCTTACTGTTAAGTATCTGCTGCAAGTAGAACAGTCTGTTTTCCTCATTCTCTTTTAGCCAATCTGAACCTCTTTTATAAGCATCTGTCTGTGCTAAAGCTTTGCCTATCTCCTCTGATTTCATGCCTTTCTTCACAAGTCCTTTCTTTACAGCTTCCTTCCAAGCAGCATCAGTACTACCATTCCAAGCATTATAGTCTTCCTTTCCCCAACCTCCATGCACAAAGTCAAAAGTTAGCTTTCCATTCTCATTTGGAACATAGAAACCAAAGTCATATCCTCTTGAAATAGCATCCCTCAATATAGGATTGTCCTTTCCTAAAGCTTCTACAAATGCTTTGTTTTTCAATACATTTTCCCAATCTGTTATCTTGTCTATCTTATGGTCTTCCGCCCATTTGTTAAACTCTCTATCTGTAGGTGTTTTCAAGAGATTGTATATCTTCCTCTTCATATTCCCACCCTTATCAAATCTGTTCATCTTTCCACCACAAGCATTTATCTGTTCCATATTTCCTTCTTCCATATTAGGCTCTTCTTCCATCTGCTCACCATTATCCTGCTGTCCTTGAAGCTGCTCTTCCTGCTGTGCATTCTGAAGCTGCTCTTCATTCTGCATTTGCTGTGTTTCCTCAGCCTGCTGTTCCTGCATAGCTATCTGTTGCATTATTGCCTGCTGCTGCTCTGGAGGCAATTGCTCAAAGGCTTCTTGCATATCATCTGCTTTCTGCCTCTCCTGCTCATCTGCAAGGTCATGAAGTTGTTTCTTCAGTCCATTCTGTGATATAGGGTCATTTGGTCTCTCAAGACTTTCTTTTTCAAGTCTCTTTGACAGATCTGCATAGCTTATTTCTGTCTTCTTTCCTACATGGAATTTCTTCTTTGTCTTTGCATCTGCCTTTATCCTCTGACTAAACACATAATCATCAAATATGGTCTCTCCCTCTTCTACCAAGTTTGGCTGACCATTCTCTCTGCTTACACCTACTTGCACACCATCATAAGGATTCTCTTCATGTGAACCTCCTGCACCAATAATAGTAAGACCATCTGTAAAGTCTGCTCCATTAGTTTGCATATCTCCACCTAAAGCAAATTTAGTAGCATTCCTTGCAAAGTTAGCTCTCTTCACCACTTCAGGTGAATACTTATCTTTATTAGCTAACACATGTGACGCAAACTCTTGTACTCCCATACCATGTGCCTTAGCTTCTTTAGTGAATAATCCTCTATGACTCTTCTTAATATGAATACCTCCACCTGACTCAAAGGTATTTATAGGTGTTGAAGGTATATTGTCAAATACAGTTCCAGTAATCTTGTTTTTCATGTCTGCCATTCTATTCTTTGTTACAAGATAATCTGACATAAATCCATAATCTATAGCTCCTGTATCTTGAATAGGCATTCCTCCAAGTGGACCTCCAAAAGCTGCATAATTTGCAAGCATATTATCCATCTGTGTCTCTGCTATATTATCAATGTTGTTATCTACACTTCTGTTTGCCCATGACTCCGCATTTGCTCTTTCTGCTCTAAGAGCAGCATTCTTCCTCCTTGCCTTACCTTTCTTAAAGACTCCTCCTTTATAAGCATTCTGCACATTTGCCACAGCATTTGGTCCCTGTATATCATCAAAGGATGAAGCATCTGATACAAAGCTATTTAGATAGTTGGTTCCTTCATTGGCTGCTCTAAGCTTCTTTTGGTCTGTTTTCATACCCCAGAGAGCATTAATACCTCCACCAATAATACCAGAAGCTGCTGATACAATACCTCCTACTAAAGGATTAACTGTACCTATAGCACCTCCTACAGTATTACCTATACTACTTACTGCATTACCAGCACCAGAACTCAATCCCCCACTTATAATCTTATTTGCAGCACCGCCTACTACACCACCTAATGCACCTACAACATTACCTATCTTACCTGCTCCACCTACTTTACCTACAGGTACATCTACCTGCTTAGGTAGCCAGCTTGACATCTGTGAACTTGTTATTTTTGATGGGTCTATTGTTTTATTTAGACTTCCTAAACTTCCTGCATCAACATTATTCAAGTAGCTAAGATCCAAGCCATCAAATATATTCTGATGCTCTCTATCTATACCTTGAGCAAACAATGGTTGATTCCATTTGTTCACTCTATATAATTTATTTCTTTTTCTCATATTAATATATGTTTTTACAAAGATACTTCTTTACTGGCTTCAATGTTTCACCCTAAACTATATTATAAAAAGAGGTAAGAGAATCACTAAGATTCCCTCACCTCTTTACCTAAGGCTCAAAAAGGCTTAAATAGGCATAGCAAGGCTCACCCAAAATACGTCACCATAATATCATGCACCTCTACCTTACTTGTTGCTACATTCTTAGTCAGCTTTATGTATGCCCAAGGATTTCTTATCCTATCCAATGGTCTTGCCTTAAACCTCTTTATTCCCATCAAGGACTCTGTAGCATTGTTTACCTCTGCATTATCCCTCGGAATATCACACCTCCACATTCTGAACTTTCTGTTTAAGGAAGAATTCCTATCTGAATTTCCATGAGTAAATCTGTCATGACCATCTCTATCACTAAGATTAAGTTTTCCATGCTGATACTCATTCCATGCTTCTACAGTGTCAAATGGTAAGGCAGGCTTAAACTTTCCTGTATTTTCATCATATACTCCTTCACCTTCTACACAAGCTCTGAACTCCAAGTTAGTAAACATCTTATCCATCTGTGGTTCTTGATTAGCTACAAGAGTCATTGAGTAAGATTTATTCTCACCAAAGAAATTACAGTACTCTCCTGCTTGGTGTTGCCACAGATTAAGGTTCTTTATCCATATTCCTATATCATCAAGATTTACAAAGAATGGTGTTCCACCATAATCATAGAATGAAGTGAAGCAGTTGAACTTCTCTGAATAAGCCAATGCTATTTCCTCATTTATGAATAACACATCTTGATTCAACTTGTCATAGTAAGCTACAAATGAATCAAACATATTAGCTGTCCATTCTATCTCTGCTGATGGAATATTCTGTTTAGCCCAAGCATTAAAGCCTCCTACTGTACTCAGATTATTTAACTGACCATTAAACAGATATATGCTCTTCTCATTACTGTCCATAAAGTATATTCCTAAAGGTGTCTGCACCATAGACCACTTGTTTGAACATCCTACTATATCTGAGTAATACCTCTTGCCTTGAACTTTCTGTGAGTTTGCTATCTCAATAGGCACTCCCTCTGTAGTGGAAATCTGTGTATTCTCATTATACAGTATCTGTGATATACCACTGTCTTGGAATGAAAGCAGCTGATTATTAAGCCTTATAAGCTTGTTTACCTTTCCTTTGTTTCCATCCATCTCCAATGTATTGGCTAAGGTTATATTAGTCCACAAGTCTACATCTGCTCCATTCTGCTTGGTCTTAGTCCAAGTCACTGTATTTGGGAATACTGTGTTTTTATAACTGTCCTCATCCATTATCTTATATGAGAAGAAGTTATCCATTTGTGAATACACTGGATTTATAAGATTAAAGTTCTGAGGTGTCACATTCAGATTACTTACCTGTCCTCTGTTCTTATCATACCTTCCATCTATATTTACCCTTGTCTCCACCATAAAGGATGCTATATCCACTACCTGATTCTTATCCTCTGAACTGAAAGGATAGGTCTTTAAGCATTCATATCTCTGGAAATATGTATCTCCCCATTTATAGTTTAAATCTATACTCTGAGTATTCTCATCAAATAACACTGATGGTCCACAAGGTATCCATGTAGCTGCCTGCAATGCCTCATCTGAAGCACCTCCAAAGATTATGTCTTTATCATATTCCTTATACACTTCAATTATAGGAGATTGCCCAGCAATTAAAGTAGAAAATACCCCTCCTAAAACAAAAGGTTCCCAAGAATAAACACTTTCACTAATCTTTGCTACTAGATGTGGAGTGGATTTATATTTTATTTGAACACCTTCTCTCCAATAAGATATGTTTTTTACATGATCACCAATATCACTACCATTAACTGTAATAGTAGGTCTAATAGAATTACTTATTTGTAGAGGTATACTCCAAACCCAAGAATTATCAACTTTCTTTAATTCAAATATACCACACTTTGAACTTAGATCATTAGGATTTTCAAGAGATATTTTAAGCTGACATTTTGTTTTATAGTCTGTATCTACATTTTTTCTCCACGGCCATCCTACGAAATAGTAAGGAGAAGGTTCACTTGGCATTACCATAGTATCAACATTTCCCTGGTATACTTCTCCATTAACTTTTACAATAGAAAGAGTATCAGAATTAAATAACTGAATATCAGAATACTCAGGATTTTCTAATATTGGAGCATACTGAATCTTTGCATACGTAATCTTAGAGCCAAATCTATAATTACTTATCCTCTTTTTTAATAGCTGAGCACTCCTATTATCTCTTGCAACATCATTATTCAAGGAACCATTCTTATGCCACATATATACTGGAAAATCTACAGGGGGATTGTTAGGGCAATAGGTTCCATATTTTCCTTCTGCATCTATATCATCTGCTATATGATCATTATAAAACAATCCAGAAATAAGAGCACCACATCCTGGAGCTACAATACTTCTATGAACAAATCCAGCAGAATTAGAACCTATAGTTGGAGTTGATGTTTGAATGCTTATATCTCCATAGGTCTTATCAAATGTAGTATATCCAACAGTACTTAAACCATATCCTTTAAAATCTGTATGAGCTATAAAATCATCAAATTCTATATCTGGAGAATTTAAAGTTATGAAATAAGGATCTACACGGAAAGAGTCTTTATCATTATAAGTACCCATAACTTCCGTACTTGATAGATAGGGAGAAATTATTGTAGAATTAATATTAAATAAATCTTGAATAAACTGTTTAGTATATTGTGAAACAAGCCTATCATTCGATGTAACAACACCACCTCCTGTATAACCCTTATCTTCAGGAAAAGATTCATTTGGTATATTCCAATCTAAACTCATTCCACTTACACTATTTTCAGGTCTAAATAACCATGATGAGACAGCATACAGATTATTATCCCTGTCTACTTTTCTATACATAGTAGGACAACCTATTCCCTGACATAAGATTGTTCTATCTTGTGTCCTTGGTATAGCAAATACTGGTCTTACTTTTCTATAACCTTGTTTATGTAGATTTTCAAATATACTACCAATACCTGTTTTTCTTACAGCTTTCATAGTATATTTAAACTCTGGAACTTTTATAATTTGTCTCCCCGTTGGATCTAACCTTGTTCCAGCTTTGGTTTCCTCTGAAGGAACGGCTAGACATTGTTTATCCCCTATCCAACATGGCTCTGACCATCTACCATTTTTATATTGAAATTGTACTCCAAGTCTATAATACTCTCTGGATTTAAAGCAGGAAGCTCCTTTATAATCATCATCAGTATCAAGAGTATTATAATAAGTAAGAGGGGGTTTAGAAGATCGTTTAAATCCTCTATCTACTGCTAATGAGGAGATATTATCATTTGCTAAAAATTTAGTATCAGTAACCCCATTCTCCTCTAACAATCTTTCCTTTATACTAAGAGGTGGTCTCTTCACTGTAATATTTCCCAAAAACAGTGTCTCATCTTTCTGCTCTATAGTCTTAGCTACAATCTCTTCACCGCCTTTATACAACAGCTCTGTAGGGTCTACTATCTCACCACTGGTACCATTATCTATATATGTTACAGATGTAGCATCTTCTCGTATCTCCAAGTCCTGTATCCTTTTAACCACAGGTGTAGCATCCTTTGATGTCCTAAGGATTGAATAAATCCTCATATAATCAAAGTTCTTGTCTATATTGTTTACCTTAATCTTAAAGCAGTTTGCTACCTTTTCCTCTGGACTTCCTGCTCTGTTGATATAAGAGATATACTGCAAGGGTGTTGTGTAAAATATATTACTCTCCTGACCATACTTGTTATAATAAGTAAAGGCATACTGTATCACTCCAGGAGGAAACTCTCCTGCACCATACATCTTACTGACTGATACTGTTTCCTTTAAAGCTAACTCTGGTACAAAGTCAAAAGATGAATCATTATATTTGCCTAACTTATAATCTATAGCTGAAGCTATATTGATTATTCTTGGCTGATTCAATCCATCTGTCCAATACACTTTCTGAATATTCTCTGACTCATAAGACACCAAGGTCTCTATAGGATAATTGGGACTAAATCCTAATGAGCCGAAATAAATAATCTTACCTTTAAGGTCATAGTCCTTATCATCTGATTTTTCAAAGAGATAAATATAATCACTGACAGTAAACAATACTAACTTATGATTAAGCACAGCTGTACCTATAGGTATTCCTCTGATAACAATTGCATCAGTTATCTCTTTAGTTTCTTCATCAACATTACTATCATACCTACCAACAAAATTCTCTGTAGCCCAAGGCTTAGTATCTACACGAAGCCTCAGTTTTTTTGGTCCCCTTTCATTAACCCAAGACATCATTGTGTTACCTTCATTGGTAGCAAGTCTTATATTAAGGTTTTCAAAAGCAAACTCTGGATTAAAGGCTGATACTGACATGTCTTTGTTCATGCCTTTTGTCTTCCAATTGATATATTTCTTTGCCATATTAATATCTCCTCCTATATTCTCTGTCTCCTAAGTTTTTGAATCCATTATCAAAATGTGTCACTGGCTTTATCAGTGTATTCAGATACCTTGTAATACTCTCCATCTCTGACACTGATGGTGTTGTCATCTCACTTTGTAACAAGTGTGCTGCCCAAGCATATTCTGTCTGTGCATTACTCAACACTCCTGCTGACATATTGTTTGTGTCAAACCTTACTGTAAACACCTTTACTTTGATATATGCTTCCAGTGCATTCAAATATGTCTCATTGTCTATCAATAATGGAAAGCCATCTTCATCTACTGGTATTGCCTTATATGCCACCTCTATCCTTCCTGCTGGAAATGATGTGAATACAACCCTACCTTGTGTCTTGAATGACATTTCTTCTACACATGCCTTTCTTGGTGGTATATACCCATGCTGAACATTATTCAGCAAGTCCTTAGGTCTCCTGTCTTCTCTTGGCTTAGGTTCCAATCCTCTTGTGAAATTGTCTGTCATTGCCCTCAGACAAATACCTGTATCAAGGTCTTTTACCTGTATTATTGAAACAAGGTCACAAGGCAACAGTCCTCTGAAATCTTTTATCTCTATTTCTTCTATCTTGTCTTGGTATAGACTTGGATAACCATGCAGGGATATGAATCTAAGAGTGTGTCTTATCACTTGCTCAAGTGTCAAGTTTTTCAGCAATGGATGCTCTACTAAGTCATCAAGCACCCTCCTTATATTTGTATATTGTATCTCTGTCACCATAATGTGTCTGTTTTACCATTATTAATATTCTCTACTAATGCCCGTTTTATAAATCTGTTTACCTCAAACTCATAGAAGACTTGATTCTCATATAGAGCATGATATTTATTATACTTTATATGATATATGTATTTTGGTTCATGTCTAAGAAGTGTCTTGTTTATCCTTGCCTCTTCATCCTCATACCATAGCTTTATTGTCTTGTCCCAGTTTATAGGATAGCCTATCTTCAGCTTCCCATCCACTATCTTCACCTCTGGCTTGTATTTCCTCAATTCAAGTTCTCCCATACCATGTGGGAATTTTATTGTGTTTCCCTTGACTATCTCTTTAGCCAACAAGTCGTTTACACCTCTGACAATACTATAGAACTCATGCTCTTTCAAAGGTCTGCCTATATCATACCAGCCTTTCTTTCTTATATGCTTATAGGCATCATATACTCCCCATGAATTTCTTACCTTTGGTTTCCTTGGAACATCTGTCTTTATAAGCTTGGCTCTAAACTCCTTATAGTCCATTTCTAACTCTGTTTTGTTGCTACCTTTGACATATCATCACTTGCATTATTAGCTTGGTCTACAGGCTTATACATACTTCCTACAAGCTCTTTTACTACAAGTTCTGTTAAGGTAGGCACAAGATATTCCCTTATTGGAAACTCCCTCTCCATTACATCACATACTGTATCCTCTCCTTCACATTTATACTTCTCTATCTCATCAAAGTCCTCAAATATTGCACTCATCCTTAATTTCCTAAGATTAAGAAATTGGGGATTGACACTTTTAAGATATAGATGCAGGTCTGTTCCTAATGATACATATATTATGTTTCTCAAGAACTTATTTGTACCTATATATCTCATCTTGTCTCTTGGTACATAACTTATGTTTATTCCTTGATAAAAGTCCATAGGGTATACTCTTGGCATGTTTCCTTCAAGAAGTTTTGGTATCTTCTCCTCTGTCCTAAGATAATATCCTCCTGTGCAGGGACTTCCATCCATTGCTGGTACTTTCTCTAAGTTTAAGCATATCTGCTGATATTCAAATTCTGAAGCTATATCTGTAGATGTCTTCAGCTTCTCCTGCTCTTTCTTTATCAGAAAACTTCTGTACTTCTTCAACAGAAACAGTACATGGTCTTCATTGAAGAATGAGTCATCTGAAGTATTTGTCTTTGCCAAGTCCAGCACCATATATACAATTTCCTTCACTAACATATCTCTTATTGTTTTAAGCAAAAAGAGTTAAGAAGCTTTTATTTGATTTATAGCATAAAAATCATCTAACCTAACTCCTCAACTCTTTTACCCTTTTACTTTTTTACTCTTTTACTCTTTTACTCTTCCATCATAACCACAACATCTGACTGAGTATCTTCATCAGCCTCATGTATTACTTTTACAACTTCTGTGTCTTCAAGGGTCTTCAACCTCTGAGCCATCTCTGTCATCTCTCCTAAATGTAATTTTCCCATTTTCAAATAATCTGGATAAGGTATTAAACAACTTGTTCCATAGATACAGTCCAATGCTTTCTCTATAAAACAATAATCTCTCTTACTCAACATGCCTCTATAGTCCTTGAATACAAAGTCTCTGTAGAAACTCAGCACCAATAGCTTCATACTGTGACTCTTTGACATATATCCTCTCAACTCTAAGGCATGAAAATATTTAGACAATGCTTCAAACAATATTTCATCCATTGCACCCACAAGTTTTTATTATATTATTGCTATAGCCACTCCTTACTACATCAAACAGTTTATTGTAGAACTTGATGGCTGCTACATAATGTTCTGTCTCTATAGCTGCCTTGAAAGCATTCCACAGCAATATGAAATCTATAAACTCTGTAGGAATACTACAATCTGCTACTAACTCCTTGGTATAGTCCATCACTCTCTGATAAAGAACATTCTCATCAAACACTACTCCAAGGGTTGTCTCTTCATCAAGCCTACAGGGAGTACATTCTCCTGGCGTTCCCTTACATTTTATATATACAAAGAACAGTGTGTTGCTCATGTCTGCCCTATTAAAAGCCATTGCTTTTGGATCTGTCTCCCATGATTTTGTCAAGTCCAATGGAGTAAGTACCAAATCCAATTCTTTTACATTACCCTCTATTTCCTTTTTATATATATAGTCTGAGGTTGGAGTCCCTGGTGTTGTTTCTGATACCTTGTCTGCTGTCATTATCACCACAGAGTCTATATATATGTTCTTAAAACAGTCTGCTTTATTCACATGTACATTGATGTACAGTTTCTGTCCATCATCTGAGATTCTTAACTGGTCAAATAGTATCATATCTTACTTTCTTTAAATAAAACAAAAAAGAGGAACCAGGGATACATTCCCCAATCCCTCCATAATAATATATGAAACAAAAGACTAATTATTCACCGTCAACCTTTGCAAGAGGCTTTACAGTAAGACCTGTAGCTGTGTTAAAAGCAGCAATAATTTTGTTAATCTCAACAAAGGTTTCGCCACCTTCTGATGGTACTGCAATGGTAATGTCCTTCTCTGTCCTATAACTATTTACACCTGTGTCTGTAAAGGCATAGTGAATCTCAATCACATCATATTCCTTACTTGGGTCTATCATACCCTTGGTCTCAATGTCATTCGGGAAACCTACCTTCCTATACTGGTCTCCACGTTCACCAAGAAGGAAGTACTCAAGGTCTGCCATCTTTTTACCATTACCTACCATGGTAGTAGAAGCTACTGAAGTTACAGTACCCCATATCAAGTCATCTACACCATCATATACTGTAGTAGGCATTACATCAAAGAGTACTCGCTCCTGTGCTTCTGTACCCAATGTCCATGACTGAGGCACTTCCTCAATCTCAATGCTGTCAGTATTGGCAGTAAACTTAAGATAGGGATTGCTTTCAGCAGTAGCCCTTACCTCACGTGAGAAACTAAGGTTAAGTGCTTTTACCATTTCCTCATAAAACTGTTTTGCTGTCATACCCTTCCTTGCATGTACTGCTGCATCCTTTACATACTGGTCCTGAGCACCCATACCAAAGAACTGATGGAAGTTTATGCGAAGTACATAGTCCTGTCCTGCAATGGGATTACCACCATTAACAGTAGAGTCCAGCACTACCTTCACCTTCTTCATAGGTGTTGCCATGTCTGCTGCTTTAAGAACCTTGACATAATTGATGTTCTTCACTGGAATGTAGTCACTCTTCAGTACTGTATCTGGACCCTGTACCTCAAAGTATACTTCCTTTTCAATATCACCACAGGCCTTAACCTTAAAATCTCCCATATTAGCCAATGCAGCTGTTGCTTCCACTGACTTGTTTGCTACATACAGGTGCCTTACCTGATTCAAACTTGTAACACTCATCTTTATTTATATATTTAATTAAACATTGTCTACTTGGTAGACCTTAACTATTATTTATTGATATTATATCCTTTACTTTGCAATGCAAGCTGTACTGCCCTATCTAATATCTTCTGATGAAGAGCTTCATGCAAGATACAGTCTTTTGCTTTACTCTGTCCTTCTATTGACAAACCATCTGACAAGTCAATAAGTATAATAGGTGATACTTTCTTTATGTACCTTATATAGTAGACTGACACTAAGTACTTACAGATTATCTCTACATTTCCTTCTGACAAGTCCAATCTCAATGCTCTCCTATCATTGGCTCCTCTGAAGGGATTGTCTCTGATTACTTGATATTCATCTTGCTTTACTGGATATACCTTCATTATGGTTTCTGCACCACATTTACCATTGTCTACTACTACTGATTCCATTGTTATGAACCATAGGTCTTCTGGAAGAGTAAAGAACTTTGATTTGCTTTCAAGACCAAGAGGTGTACCTGAGGAATTTGTTATTGGCTTTAGAAACTTCTCTGCTGTCAAGTCTGACAAATATCTCCTCAGCTCTTCTGTTCCTTCAAAGATGTCTCCATAAGGATTTTTACCATTGTATAGACCAAGCACTATCTCTTCTTGTGCCTTAGTCAAAAACACTGATTTCTCATATTCATCAAGTGCTATGGTTTGCTTTGAGGTCTCTTCTCCAAAGTTTGGAGTAAGAGCATAACTGTTAAGCAATGTATCAAAGCTGTTTGAAAACTCCTCTACTGTCATATCTTCTTTGTTTATGATTACTCACTTCTCTGACCTGACTGCATTACTGCTTGTAGGTTATCCTGCCCTGTATTTGTCCAAGCTATCTTTGCAAGCTCTACTGCTCTCTGAAGTATCTCTTCATGAAGTATTGGGTCTAACTCACACTCCATCTTATCTTCCTTACCTTCAATGGAAAGTCCATCAAGGTTTGATACTATGATTGGATTTGGTCTCCTTACATATCTGATGGTATACTTTGTAAGTACGTCTGTAGGACCTACTACTATATCTGCCTTGTTTACCACATCATTGTTTGTAAGTCTCCATGCTTGATATTTCAGTGGTCTCTTGTAGGGCTTGCACATCAACCTTGAATATTCATCAAATTTAACTGGCACTACCTGCAAAAGTATAGTCTTGTTGTTTCTACTTACCTCTACCATTTCATTGATAGCAAACATAAGCCTTGGTGGTAGAGTTATACTCTTGCTGTTTGGTCGTGTATCAAACAATGAATTATCAAAGCCTGAAACATCTGTTCCTTCATTCTTCACATAAAGTACATCTCCCTTGGTATCTTTTAATACATTTCCTTCAGAATCATAAGCTTCTGTATAGCTGTAGGTAGACTGAGGTATAGAACTGGTTGTCTTTGTTCTTGAATATACTGGGTTACCATCCTTGTCTGTCTTATCTGCTATAAGAGTGTAAGAATAGTATGTTGCACTTGTAGTAGCTACAGTAGTGAGCATGGAGAAGTCCACTTGCCTCTTGACACTACCATCAAAGCCATCTTGGGTATTGTTGCCTTTGCTCTTTGGATTAAAGTAGTTCTTCAGAATTTCATCCTGTGCCTTGGTAAGAAAGATACTCTTCTCATAGGCATTAAGTCCTGGTGCTTGGTTTGAGGTTATATTGTTATATAACACATCAAACATATTATCCATCTCTTCTACTGACATATCTTTATAGTTTTTGGAAAGGAGTGGTAAGGAATTATGTTTCCTTACCTAAACTCCATATATGATTAAATTTACTCTTCTTCTGCTTCCTTCAACTGTGCTTCCAACATATATTTCAGCTCCTGATGCTTGATTGAACTGAGATACTTGGCTGCATTGTTCAAGGTACTCTCCTCATTCATTTCACACAGTGGAGAACCATCCTTACGTAGATAGTAAGTGTTGTTCTTTGTTCCTATAAGTCCTGCTTCTACTGCTCTCTTGACAAGTACTTTTGCTGGCAAATACTCATCTGTAATCACTGTATAGAACTTACGTGGGTCTGCCTGAATATATTCATTAACCTTATTCTGCAAGAAATCAAGTTCTACATTAGGACTGATAGGACGCTTCTCAAGCTGCTCTATAATAGTCTTAAGTGTATTCTTATCTCTTTTCACAGCACCATATTCTGTATAACATTCCATTGTGATGTCCATCTTACTGAGATTCTTCTGTGCCTCTGCACCTTCTGAGATAATCACAAACTGATAGGTTGCCTTTGGTTTGTTCTCAAGCTCTTCCATTGAAGGTGCAATATAGTCCTTGTTGGCAAGCAGTATCTTATACTGTATATACTGCTCTGGAATACTTAGGTCAAGATAGTTGTCCTGCTTGTGCAGCTTCACCCTGCCTATACCATTTGGATTGCTGTCATCCCAGAAGTTGTTTTCTTTCTTATAGATACTGAGAGCATTGATTTCCAATCCCATTGCTTTTTCCAAAAAGGTCTTCTCACTATCTGTAAGAACATTCTTGAACATTCCTGTCTTACTAAGCCTTGGCACTACAAAGCTTCTTGTTGCATTCTCTGCCATACCTCCTGACAAAAGATGTCCCTTCCGCTGTACCATTGCTGTAGGACTTGGAACAAACCTTACTATAATACGCTCATTCCTCAAGCAATTTGCTGGTTCCTTGCTATAACTGGGTACTGCCTTTTCTGCATAACTTGACTTTATCTCTGTCTCTGCTTTAGGCAACGGAATTTCTGTCTTTACTTCTTCCTGTGGTGTCACATCCAATTCTACATCCTGCAAAACTGTCTCTGTGTTTGGATTGTCTTTCTTACTAACTCTTCCCATTTCTACTTCTCCTTTTATTTTGTTTTATCTGTTTTCTTTTCTTAGTCAGAGTACAGGAGGGAAACTCTGTTCCCTCACTGCCTCTTTCTATATCTTAAGCTATGATTGCTGGTATCAAGCTCATTGTCCTTGTTGGGTCAAGCACACATACACCCATTGTAGTCATCTTATGGATAGTTGCTGAATCCTCATCATGACTCATATTTGGATTACCCATCTGACCTGTGAAAGGATTCCTCAAGCCCCACTCATAAGAGGTCATATCACCTTCCATGCCCTTTACTGCACACTTGAAGATGTTGGGCTGATCCATTGTACCAATGTCAAAGATGTCATACCTGTATGAGTATGCAGGACCTCCGTTTGGATGCATAATCTTATTACGCACTGGGTCATCATAACGAGAATCAACATCAATCTTCACCTTTACACCGTTTGGTGCCTGAAACTCTACAAACTGGAAACCTGCTGACAAAGCATTCTCATGCAATGGTGACTGTACCTTCCTTACCATGCCTACTGCATCTCCATTTACCTGGAATGCTGACCAACCACTCACTGTATCAAGCACTGCCTTATGGAACTGAATAGCACCACGCTCACCTGTCTTGATTACAAAAGTACGGTCATCCATACCAAGCTTTGCTGCTGACAACTCATAAAGAGCATCCTCAATAAGCTTCAGTGAGAAGGTGTTGTAAGTCATGGTATTGGCTGCTTCCATCTGCTCAAACATACCAGCTCCCATACGAATTACTTCACCACTCTTACCAATGTTAAGATACTCACCATTGATATTCCTGTTTGAACGACCATAAGCAAGCATGTTATTCTTATAATCATCCCACTGCTGCTCAAGCTCCCACTGCTCATAGTGCATCCACATGTTTACAGTGTCCTTAACATAACGACCATTTACTTCCTTGGTTACTGGAATACCAAAGGCAATCTTCTTGTTAATCATTGAGCCTGCTACCTTAGTGTGAATACGGATAGTAGTAAACTCATTCCTCATTGCTATAGGACTTGAGAAGCGTACATCACCTACCTTACGAGAGAAATCCTTCTCTACTGGTGCATACTCTACTGAGAACCTCTTACCTGCAAGCAGCTCATCTACAGGAATACCTGAAATGATACCACCCATCAACTCTACCTTGTAGACTGTGTTAGTACCTTCATTCCTGCCATTTGCAAGTACCCTGATAGGATATACCTCATTGCGCTCACCAACAATTACCTCACCATCAGCAAACCAATCTTCTGCAAATACCAAGTAGAATGGCTCACCATTCACACCTACATTGGCTCCATTACGAGTAGTAGCTGTTACATCTACACCATCAGCATCCCTTGCTTCTACCAAAGGAATGTTCCTTGCAGAACTGCCTACAATGTCCCATGTGTACTCATCATCACTGTCAAAAGTCTTTGTGGGGAACTGTGACAAAAATGTGTTAAGTGTCTTACCCCTATGCCAAGCAAGCAGCTGTACCATCAAGGATGTTGCCTTCTGTGGCTGCATCTGGAATATACCACCAAGGTGATTTGCCTTGCTGGTACCTATCCAATGGCTAAATGTCTGCTTCTGGAACTTACCTAATTTTCCGGCCATTTTTATTTACATTTAAGCATTTAATAATATTGTTTTTCATGGTCTTACAAATCAAGCTTCATCCCCTTACTGATAAAGGAGTCTGGATCATCTTTCTGATTGGTCACCATTCTTAGGTTACCGTCCTTTGACCTTGATGTGTTGTTCAGGGTTTTCTCTAAATCTCTAAGACCTTTTCTCATCTCTTTCTTAACCTTACCTTTGGCAAAGGAATCAAAATCCTTAAAGCCATTTGTCATTGCAAAGATGAGACCTGTGTATTTCAAGAAGTCTGCCCTATGCTCTATCTCATATTTCTGAAGAGCTGTCATGTAATCTCCTGTCTCAGGGTCTTTATACACTGGCTTGGATACTGTCTCAAAGGCTTTCTTCCTAATGTCACTGCTGATTTCCATATCACCAAACAGATTCTTGTCTTTCAGAAGTGATGTCTGCAACTGCTTGGCTTGCTTTGACCTTTCTGCTTTTTCTTCATCTGCCTGCTGCTGTGCCTCTTGAAGCAATCTGTTGTACTCACCACTAAAGAACTCCTTGTTGCTCTGCAATGCTTCCTTGGCATCTTCAACATCTGTTCCTGCATTAATGGTTCTGTCTGTGTACTTCTTTGCCTTATCTGCTGACATGCCTTTATTAAGGAAGTCCTGATAAATTAAGTTGTACCTCAACTGCTCTCCCTTTTCACTCTCCTCAGCAATAGCTGCATCTGTTATCTTGTTGATGTAGTCAAGGGTACTCTCATATTTCTTAATATCAGTTGGCTCTACTCCATTCTCAAGAGCCTTTGAAATCCTCTGTTGCTTTTCATCAAACCTGGCATTTACTTCTGCTTCAATCAAGTCACTGAAGGTCTCAGCATCAACTGCTTTCTTCACTGTCTCATCATCAAGGTTAGGGAAGATACCATCCACAGCCAAGGCATTGGCAATGGAAGAGTAGAAGTTATCGTTTGGAGAAGTGCCATCTGATCCCTCGTCAGTGACAGTATCTTCCTTACCTTCTTTATCTTTACCACTACCTACGCTCTCTGGTGTCTCTTCCTCAAACAAGGTCTCAGGATCAACAACCTCAGTAGTCTTATTCTTTTCTTTTGGTTTATCATCTTTAGAATCAGGAGTATCTATTATTTCCTCCTCTTCTGTTTTTGTAGGTTCATCTACAACCTCATTATCTTCTGGGTCTACAAATAGAGTCTCAATCTCATTCTCACCCAAGATATTGTCAAAACTTAATGCTTCCATACTTTTCTTCTCTTTAATTCTACATTACTTCTCTAAGCTTTTCTTTTTCACAAAAGTACAAAAACATATATGCGTAATATTATCCCTTATTTTTTCTCTAAGCCCCAATAAAAAAAGTTCTTAATAATCCCCTCAAAAAACAATAAAGCCTAATCAAACCTCCCAAGCAATAGCTTAGGTAGGCTCAATTAGGCTTAGTTAGACTTATTCTTCCTCCTCCTTCTTTCAATGGCTCAGATAGGCTTAATTAGGCTTAGTAAGGCTTATTTCCTAAAGCAGGCTCAATTAGGCTTAGTAAGGCTTACCACTCTTCTCTCATCTCTCCTCTTTCCCCTGGATAGTTCTTCTCCCAGTACTCATCATTCTCTAATCCATCACTCACTGTCTCTGTTCTTCTCAAGTCTCCATGACCAAGTACAAGTTTCTCTTCTCTATACAGCATCAGTTGCACAAGACTCATCACTCGGTCAAAGTTTCCTTGTGGATTCCATAGCACAAGTTCCTTCAACAATGCTCTGTTCTTTATCCTATATAGGTTTGGTATTGTTACTTCTGTATTGTTTCCTTCTGCATCTGTTTCTACAGTAACTATTGGTTTCCTCAACCATGTCTGTATCATCTTGAAAGCACCATTTATAATAGGTGTAGTAGCTCTGATACCTACAGCTTTGTTACCATATCCTATACCTCCTATCATATTTCTTTGCACAAGATACTCAGGTGTCTCTGCCAACAGATGTGTTGAATTATGTGAACTGAAATATGAGAACATACCCATAATATTCTGCTCATACATACATCTACAGTTATAGAACAGACATAGTTTCCTACATATCTCATAGAAGTCTTCTGCAAATGGGGGTCTTCCAGTATATTCTGCCACTATCATGTCTGTCCATAAGTCCATCACAAAAATTGAACCTAATGACATTGTATTTGAAACATCACTGTCATAAGGGTCACAAGAACAGATGTATCTACCAAAGGGCACTTTACCATCACTGCCTTTCTTTGGCATTTCAAATATCTCAATGGCTCCAGTCACCTTATTGTCCTTGGTAGGAAAATCCCTTATTGGAATATCTGTAGTAGGATTGAACTTCACTTCTCCTGTCTTATTATCTTGTACAAGCTCTCCTACATAGGTGTCATCATACTCATCTGGATTATTGTCTATCTGATTAAGTCTCTCATTAAGCTCTGTCACTGGGAATACATTACCATAATTTCTTATCATTGCTTCCTGCGGCACTATAGGATACTGTGATATACGTTTAGTAATGGTATTTACATCTGTAGAACCATATTTTGTTTTATATCTGTCATACAATATAAGCAACAATGACTTTGTAATATCTGAATTACCGTCTTTATCTATACAGTCATCTGCATAATTCATATAGGCTCCATAAAAGAAACAGCACTGCTTTCTTCCCTGACCTTCCTTATCATATACATTATCAAGTGCTTCCATATTATAACCTATTGGAGAATAGAACATCTCCGCAAATGAAGTGAAATCACTCTGATCATCACCTGCTGTTCCATAACAGAATATCTCTCCAAATACATCATTGCCTTGCTCTACTGATGGTCTGATCATGTTATACATACTAAGAAGGTTCTTAAAGATACCTGCCTCCTCAATAAGATATAACACACCACGTGAACCATTCAGCTTATCTTGATTTACTCCTGAGATAATTCCTGACACTGAATTCTTGCTTCCATACTCTACTTCACTTCCTGCTTTCTTATATCCCATCTTCCATTCCATCTCTTGGTCTGAGGATTTCAATCTATGTGAAGCAAATTGTGTATACTTTGCACAATGGTCAAGATTGTCCTTGAACACCTTCAATATCATATTGGTATCCATCAGCTTTGTTCTATCCACTGCTGTTACCATGCACTGCACTTCTTTTGAGTTTTCCTCTGACTCCCCTATTATACATCTTCTTGAAAGCAGTCCTGCACCAAATGATGTCTTTCCTCTTCCTCGTGAAGCAAGTGCTGAAGCATGATGTCCATGTATTCTGCCTTGGTTAAGATAGTGTGACATAAGAAACTGACCATCCCAAAACCTTGGATGGGCTACTGTTCTCATTGCTACTTCATTACTGTTCTTCTCTACAAGGTGCATTGGACAGAAGTTAAGCATCCAGTAGTAATCTCCTGTCACCCACATTCCTGTCTTTGGATTGCAGTAACCATTCCATCCTCTTTTCCTTTCTTCATACAACCACTTGCCAAAGTCACTGTTTGGATTGGCATTTGGTCTGAGAGTTGTATATCTTCCTTTGTTCTTCTTATATGCCAATGCTGATGGTCTGAAATAATCACTTCCTTCAAGAATAGGTGGATGTGTTATATCTATTATTGCCCTACCCTCTTTGTCTCTTGGTAATTCTGAGACCAATGGTCTGCCCTCAGACACCATCCATTTAATAAAGGGTACATTATTTATTATGTCCCACCACTGCTCTTGCACTTCCTTTGGATATTTTTCCAGATGCAAATCTTCCAAAGGTGTCTGACACTTGTTAAATCTTATGTTCTCCATACTTCTTTCTATAACTAAAAAAGCCTAAGTCGATTAAAACTTAGGCTATTGCAAACTTCTACTCTTACACTATTAATTTTGTCTTTCCTGGTAGTATCAGTGAATCATCTTTCTCTATACCCTCAAACACATATTTCACATCTCTGTCTGAGATATAGAGATAATCTTTTGGATTTCCCTTTTCATCATCCACAGTCTCAAATGGGAAATTATATGTCAGTACTGGATTGTTGTCCAAATCATTCTGCACAGAGTTCTTGTTATACTTCTTTACAGCAAAGTTATTTGGATTAATCATCACCTTGTCTCCTACCTTGATGTCCCTTATCACTGAACCAACAGCCACTACAGTCTGCCATAGCTTCAGGTCTCCCTTTCCTGCTACAATGACACCATTATGTATCATGTCTTTATCAAACTTGTCTGCTGTGATAAGCAAGTGGTCAAAAAGCGGTTTAATCTTTGTTACATGTAACATCTTGTTTCTCCTTTATTTTTGTTTTGTTTCTAAATGCTTTAGTCATTGTTTTATATCTGTCAATGGTAACACAGAACTTACCAAGTGAAGGTATATTCACATTTGGTTGTAACTTCATAAACTCCTCATCTGACAAATCTTTCTTCAGAGGTAAAGAAGCTATGTGCTCCTTGACAGATTTCCAATAAGCTTTATAAGTCTTATTGACTAATTCTTTACTGAGTCCTAATTTCTTGGATACTTCAATCACAATCTCATCATAGGTCATACAGCCTTCTTGTTTTCCTTGAACAGTATAAGTAGCTGAAAACATCCATTATCATCCTTTCTTATATTTGGTACAAGTCTGGGATTAAGGATGTTGTTTACTATAATGTTATTCTTTCTCAGATTACTCATCACCACATAGAAGTGTTGCTGTGTCATCTGACATTCCTCTATCACCTTGGCTTTGGTCGCTTCACTCATAACCATACTGTCAAGAATAGTAGGGTCACTTATGCTTTTGGACAACTCCCACCTTTGTTTCAGAAAACTGGCTATGACATCTATCTCTCTGTTGGTAAGATTAATAAATGGTCTGAGGAATACACACCACCATTTGAAGAACTCTATGCCAGGAGAAGTAGAGATAGTCACTATATTGTTAGGCTTTGGAAGCCCTTGTTTACTATTACTCATGCTTCTCTTCCTTATTAGTATCTTCTGTATTCTGAGGAATAGTCATTGCTTCCTCAATCTCATTTACACAGCTGACTACAAAGTCACTTGAGAACTCCTTGCTATGTTCAAGCACTTTAAAAAGATAATCAAGTCTTTTGTTCATGGCAAACATTTCAAGCTCCTTATTTTTCTGTACAAGCTGTCTGTTCTGCTGCCACAACTGGTTACAAGCATCATTAAGCTGCTCGTATGTAAGTTTCTTCTGCTCTTCCATAATATTTCTCTTTTAGTGTTTGTTATTGTTTCTTTTTATTAACTCCATTCTCAAATCATCCAATCTGTTTTCTTGGTACAGCTTTGCAAACAACAGTATGACAGAATCTGCCTTGCTAAGCCAATTAGGAAATGTAGGATACATAGCCCTACATATCTCTCTCCATGAAGGATCATTGGAAACCCTTATTTTCAATTTGTCATTTGACATCTGGAATATAGGTGACTTCTTTATGTCCTTTGTTCCTTCAACATACTTATGACCATACCTTTCTTTATACAGCTTCTCCCATTCATCAAAGCTTGCTGTTCTAAAGTCAGTACAACCACAGTCTCCACAGCAATCCATTCCTATGGAATCCTCATACTTTATTTTTAAGGAATAACATCTGGAACAGAAGCACACTGTATCAGACTCCATCTCATTTATATTCTTTTGTTCTACCATACTTGTATTTGATTAGATGGTTATACATTATTATATATAGACTACATTATCTATAATATAACATGATGAATGTCCCTTCCTCTTTGAGGATTTCCACAATATCTTCTTTCAATATTGCATTCTCAGGATATTCCTTATTATAAGTATTAACATTATCCAAAAGCCTTCTCAGTGAAGTAGCCTGTATATAATCAATCTTAGTTTTCTGTACAGTCTGGTTTTCTTTCTTACTCATAAGTCACTTCCTTTTAGATGATGATTTTGTCCTTACTACATTCTGCATAGCATTAGCTCTCTTTGTAAGGTCTGCTGCTTGAGACCTAGCAACCTTAATAGCCCTATTCATTCGTGCCTTATCTCCTATTATTGTTTGATAAGTTGCCATTGTTTGAGCATCACTCTCAGCCTGCCATCTCAGTTCATCACTGCTCCTTGTTTTTCGTATTGCCACCATATTATCTGTATTTTATGAAATAGTTACTTAAAGTTTTACTTTAACCAATCATCATAATGCCCTATTTTATAGTGTTTTATGCTTGTTGGTTTAAGTACTGCAAATATACAATTTTCTTCTTAGAATATCATAGATAATTTCTTAAATCCCCAATTAATTAATAATATTTAAGCATAGTAATACAAACAAACCCAGTTCTCTTTCCCTCTTATTCTATCCTTAATAATTACCTTTGCATTAAGTTACAGCACATTACAATCAACAAACTCATACAATATGTACAGCAACATCACAAAGATTTCCCTAAATGGCAAGTCTCTCTACACAGCAAGAAGTTGTATAGAGTCTCAAGAGTTAAGTAATAAATCTTTTGCGGCAATTTTGCGGCAATTCAGTCAACAAATCAGTAGATTATCAATTTTAATCTAAAAGCAAAAACCACAAAACGACTAATCATAGTAACTCCACCTCAATAAAAATACCGCCAACTGCCTTAAATCAAGCAATTAGCGGTATTATCAGATGTAATGCAAAATGTGCGATAAGTGATTCCGTTGGGGTTCGAACCCAAGACCCACAGCTTAGAAGGCTGTTGCTCTAATCCAACTGAGCTACTGTAACACAGATAGTTAGGGAAAAGAGATATGGTATTTGCGGCAATTATTATGCAACAGGGGTAAATTACTATGGTTAATTGTGAAACATTATTCAATAAAACACTTCTGAATATGGCTACAATTACTCATGAATTAGGAAAACAGAAAAAAGACAAGACAAGAAAAGTATACATAGTTTTATCTCATAAAGGAACAAGGAAAAGAGTTCCCATGAACATCACTGTTAAGGAATGTGACTTATCAAGAAATGGTAATATAAAGTCAAGTGATATACAAAGAGAAATTGATGATAGAATCAATACACTAAAAAACAAATTATATGACCTGGAAAAGAATATAGTAGATATGGATGTTGATGCAGAATGGATTTATTCTCATTTAAACAATAACTACAAGACTTTAGATTTCTTTGAATACACAAGACAATGGATAGATAAATCAAGCAATAAAGGGAAAGGCAACTATTCTATCATGCTTAACTCTTTGTATAGATTTCTTAAATGTGATACACTGGCATTCTCTGACATTGACTATAAACTACTTGATAATTACAAGAATTATCTTACAGGTCATCCAAGAGCACAGTCTTTATACTTAGGTTGTATACGTCATATATTCAATGAGGCAATAAAAGAATACAATACAGATTATAATAAGGTGATAATTAATAATCCCTTTAATAATTTCACTATTCCAAAGAGCATTCCTATGACAAAGAATAGAATTATAAGTGACGAGAATCTTGTTAAGCTATTTAATTATAAAGGAACTGGAAGAGCAGAAATGGCAAGGGATTGTTATATTTTATCCTTTTGTCTTATAGGTATGAACTCTGTTGATTTATATGAATGTATATCATATAGTAATGGAGTTTTATCTTATGATAGAGCAAAGACAAGAGATAGAAGATCAGATAATGCACATATAGAAATAATAGTACCTAATATAGTAAAACCTCTCTTTGAGAAATATAAAGGAGAGTTAAGAGTATTCAGCTTTTATAAAAAGTATAGTAATGCAGCAAATTTCAATAAACATATAAACAAGGGATTACATATAATTGCAGATTCAATAGACATTCCTCATTTCGATTTCTATTCTGCCAGACATACTTGGGCATCAATAGCAAGAAACAGACTTGGTATTGATAAGTATACTATACATGAAGCATTAAATCATGTATCAGATATGGACATTACTGACATCTATATACAAAAAGACTATACTAATATCAACAAAGCTAATGAGAAAGTTATCACTTATCTAGAAACTCTTATATATCATAAGTCTAAGTAAACTCTTAAAATAAAAACTCCCTCTGTCCGCTGACAGGGGGAGAACCAATTTAACAACTAAAAAATAATAAAAAAGCAAATAGAACACTACTTACTTAATAATCTCAACGTACTTGTTATCCTGATCTTCTATATAAGGATTCTTCTCAATCACATTCACATGCAACACAATGTGTTTCTTTTGAAACCATCTAAATAAGAAGAATCTTTTTGGAGGATTGACTGTTTCTTTCTTAGCTGATACTATCACAGCCTTTTCACTCCTGAATTTTGGTGTGACAGTTATAGATGAAGGGTACCTCAGACCGACATTTATAGAATACCATTCATCTGATAACAATGTATCAATATCAATCCTCTCATCCTTAAAAACAGTGTCTTTCAAAATTATTGTATCAGATTTTGTAAAATTAGAAGATATGTACTGCAAGCTCTTTAGCTTTGAGTCTTTTATCTTCAATTCTCTTCTTACCTCATTAAGTTCTTGAAAAATAGAATCGTTGGAATATTTTAACTGATCAATAGTTAATAGAAATGCTATATCATTATTCTTGGAACCATTGAATAGGTTATCATAAGATTTGACATTAGCAATAGCTTCCTTCCATCTTTTCTCAGTTTCTTTCTTGCTTTTAAGTGTAAAGTACAGGGCAATCATTGTTACCACTAGTAATATAACACCTATAAGGCAAGCATATCTTTTTAATGTTTTCATTCAATTCCTTTTAAGTATTGCAAAGGTATAATCAATAAATATATATAACAATAATCTAACAATACTATTTATATCATGTTAATACATTCATTTAACTACTTTCATAGAGACACACTTATAAGTACCTTTGTGTTATAACTAACATATATGTAATATGAAGATATTGATAGATAGAAAATGGAAGAAAGAGGATTATACCATTGGTAAACTATATGTTGATGATGTGTTCTTCTCAAATACTCTTGAAGACAAGGATAGAGGTCTTTTAAGTAATATGTCCCTTGAAGAGATTAAGAAAAAGAAGAAAACAGGACAAACTGCAATACCTGCTGGAACCTATAAAGTAAGAATGGATATTTCTAGCCCAAGATTCAGCAAAAGTAATTGGTATATAAAGAACTGTAATGGTGCAAGAATGCCTAGGCTTAAGGATGTTCCTGGATATGATGGTGTACTCATTCATTGTGGTAATTCAGCCAAAGATACAGAAGGTTGTATACTTGTAGGAAAGAATGATGTGAAAGGAATGGTCACAAAGTCAAAGGACTATTTCTTGAAGCTATATAATATAATGTATACTGCATACAAGAAAGGTGAGAATATTGAGATAACTATAAAATAAGGATTAATATGGAAAAGATAAAATCAATACTGAAATACATTTGGCAGTTGCCTCAGAATGTCATTGCTTTAATTTATTTGAGATATTTGATAGTGAAGAACAAAATTCCTGCAATAACAAAATATAAAGGAATCAAAGTCTATACAAAGTATTCATCTGGAAGTGTGACACTTGGAAATTACATATTCATCTCTCCAAGGGCAACAGAGAATACTATAAAGCATGAATATGGTCATACAAGACAGAGTCTGTACCTTGGACCACTATACCTTATTATAATAGGTATTCCAAGTATATTGTGGGCAATGACACATAAAACAATAGCCCCTGACAAATCATACAAATGGTTTTATACAGAGGCTTGGGCAGATAAATTAGGTGATGTAAAATAGTGTTCATACGTTTAAAGGTTTATAGATTAGTGGAATAAGAGGAAACTGTGATAGCTTCCTCTTATTTTTGTTTTATACATAATCCTTTAAATCTATATTACTATTCATTAAAGAGAAAAGAGTAAAAGCATAACCATTGGAACTATAATCTCCGACTATATCAAGAGCATATTTTAGGCATCTTTTCTTAGTAGCATGACAATGGTTTTTCTTATACTTGTTGACCAGAAATACAATATCTCCTAAGGTAGCCTCAGACACATTATAATATACCATTGCTTCAGAGGTCTTCTCTATCTCTGAAGTACTCCATTTGCTATCTATAACTGTAATAGCAAGTCTCTCTGTAAAGTGTCTACCATGCGTTGAAATATACTCTTCCAATCCTTTCATTTTCTATTATTACTTGTTGTTAATACTCTGTTACAAAGTTACTTATAATACTTGTATCAACAAAACAATATCCAATAAATGTGTGTATAAAGATGAGAGATAATAACGAAAAATAGAATATATGTATCAAAGATGAAGCATATATCAAGAGAAGAGAATATAAAAAATTTCAGAAGTATGTATCAAGAGTGGGGATAATAAAACACACCACCACCACCATATCTTGGAATGGGATATACCCCCTGGGGGATTTCATTCCATGATGGTTTGAGGGTGAAGAACAGTAACCTTCCATTTGCCAGTTTGTTCAATGGCAAATACTCATCTGCATACATGCCTCTGGAGAAAGCATCCGAGGAACTAAAGGCATAGCACTAATGAAGTCCTGCTATGAGGCATATCTATGGCACAAGCAAAGAATATCAAGAACAGCTGGTCACTCATTGCATTTGCAAGAAAATTTGGTCCCAAGATGCAGGTTGGTGAGTTTGTAAACTCAGAATCTGGTGAAACATTCAAGAGCTGTATCTTCACAAAAGGTGATACTCGCACCTTTGTTGCTTTCAGCAGCAAGCTGGGTGTTCTCTCTCCAAGACAGATTGCAGCACAGAAGGATGACCTTCAGGTGGTTCTCTGTGAGACAAAGGATGGTGAAGACATGTTTTCACTTTGCCATCAGGGTCAGAACTCTTGGGAAGATGTTGACCTTGGGCTCTAACAACAATGAAAGGCAGGAGAAATCCTGCTTTTCCTTTTTACCACAACAACAATGAATAAAACTATCCTTCTTTGCATCATATCAATAATAATTGGTATGGTTGCAGGCTTCATGGTATGCCAAAATACCAACCATACAAAAGTCAATCATCTTCTTAGTGCTTATGATTCATACAACAAAGCTACAGAAGATTTGCTTGACACTCTTAACAATGAATATGATTGGGTAGATGCTTTTGACCCACAAGACTACTATGAGTCAAGAGCTAAACTGGACAGTATTCTATGGAATTAGAATTTATCATCAACTAAACCTTTACAACTATGAGAAAGAAAATCAACCGTAATGCTGTATGCTCAAGTGATAACTATGAAGCCAGCAAGAGAGTTCACCTTAACATGCTTGAAGAAAGACATTCTCACTTCAACAACATGGTAATAAGTGGAGAGATAAGCATTGATGTACCTATCTTCAAGGACAATGCTGTCACTCCAAAGTTCAAGACAATCAGAATCTTTGGAAGAAATATCAAGGTCTCTATTGAAGAGTATAATATTCATTGCAAAGCTCTTGGACTATAATTACTAAACATAGGCTGCTTGGTATATCACCTTGCAGCCTTTTAACTCACTAAAAACATCAATCATGAAAGCAATCATATTTTACATTACATTTATTCTCTCTGCATTACTCCTCTGTTGTACAGAATTATCCTTTACTTGGTTAGTTCTTACAGTACTTGATACAACTTTAATTGTATGGTGCTACAATAATATCACCTTTAGAGAGTTTATTAAGTACAGTGGTTACTCAACTTGGTATAAATTCTTAAGGTCTTAGATAGTAAAAGAATAAAAGCTAACCTTATTAGGCTAGCTTTTTTATTTTAAATACAATTTAGGTGATTGGGTGTTAAACTTAGTATACTAGAGTTACTGAAAGTAAGATTAAACTAAACGTATGGAGTCCTCGGAGAAAACCTGCTTTAACTCCAAGGTTGGGACCTATCTCATTCCCACAATAGCCAGTGTAATCATACAGTCTCTGCTTCCATTCTAATAAATTAGTGGTGTTCTCTGTTTCCAGAGGTTTAGCAATTTTCACTCCAGTCATCCCTGAATACTACATTAATCTACAATTAATCTTGTATTACTGATATCCTTTTTTGACCTCATGCAAATACCTCGCAGCATCTAAACAGGTAGAATTTGGGGGTAGTCGTGTAGTAGGTGTCTAATTACTTAGTCCTTTTTAACTCGATGTCCTCTCTGCCTTTTTGGTAGGATACAAAATCATTCCTAAACTATTGCCATATTATCCAATAAAATCTTGCTTCAGCACTTTCCAGTAAGAAGTTTAACCCTACTTGTCCTGGGTGGCATCTTGCAAACACAAAGGTACAATAAAAAACCTTCTTTACCAAGAATCTAACAAAAATACTTAGATATATTCTTCTTTATATAATAATGTATGCATACCTATATAGATATACAATCAGTATTTTTCAGTCACTCTAATCCCTCAGACCAAGAGAGAAAATAGTAGTATAATTCTAAATATAAGTTTAACTGACTCCCCATAAATCCTACTACTATCATCTTTCACTGGTCAGAGGAAACCTAAGTCTTCAAATCTACAAAGCTCTACAAGTAAAAGTAAGTAAAAGGGGGACACACCACAGTTAGTCTTTTGTACTAAGCATAACCAAATCTCATATCTTTTCTTTCTTTATATATTTCTTTCTTTTCTGCAAGTACTGTAAGAAAGGTAAGAAGAGAAGTTTAATAGCTTTATAAGATCCTAAGGGACACATCACCACTCCTATATCTTGGAGGAAAGAAGATATTCAGAATATCTCATCCTTCAATAGTTTTAAAATTCCAATAGGGTTGACTGTCCTTGAGGAATAATATTATATTGCAGTCAGTTAGTCATTGTCTACAAATGATAGTGCCTCTGAGATGAGGATAATATTATGGCTACCAATAATGGTTCAGTTTTGAAAGGTATCAAGAACTCATGGTCTCTCATTGACTTTGCCAAGTCTCATGGTAAAATGCAGGTTGGAGAATTTGCCAACCAAGAGTCTGGAGAGATATTCAAGTCCTGCATCTTCACCAATCCAAGTGACAACACAAGAACCTTTGTAGCTTTCTCTTCTAAACTTGGTGTTCTCACACCTCAGGAGATTGCAGAAAAAAAAGATGACCTACAGGTTGTTGAGCTTGAAAGTGGTAACTTCTCACTTTGCAATGCAGGTGCTAATGCTTGGCAGGATGTCAACTTGGGCATCTAATTGCACAGTAGAAAAGTCTGTGTAATAAGTTTGTAATTAGTTGTGTTATAGATAGTTAGGTGTGTAAGGTTGGCTGAAAATATCCTTCTCAAAGATTACTTCAGCCTCTTTACACACCATTTTCTCATCTCTACAGTTTTATAGCACAATTTACTTACTCCTATCTCACACTTCCCTCTTTCCTCTAAGCACAACTATCCATTCTTTTTGCTAAAACTACTTAGCAATATTACATTTTTCACAACATTTCAATCTAAATATTACAATTATGTTCGGTCAAATAACAAACAAAAAAGGAGAAAACTTATATATTCTTACATCTATGTCTACTAATGACATCAAGCCATATTTTCACGTAGATACATGGGAAAGATGTAAAGAGTTATTCAATAAAATGACAGTAAAACAAGATGATGATAGCTTCTTTGCTCAGCTTATACATAAGAAAATTAATGAAACAATGCAGATAGCAGAAGCTTCAGTAAGATACAACAAAAGAGGTTGGGGTAGCGATTTCTTTAAGTATATAACTATTGAACCTCTCTATACACAAGCTTGGGAATAACTATTTAATATTACATATTATGACATCAAAACTTAGTCTCGGTCCTATTAATTCTGCATTACTTAAACAGAAAAAAGAAAAAGAAGAAATGGAATATATTAGATATAAATTCTATAAAAATCTTCTAGATTTAAAAACAAAATACAATATGTCGAATCAAGAATTTCTTGATACTGTTAAGTTTTGTTCTAAAAGAGTAAAATGTTCTGCTAAAAGTAAATTTGAGCTTAAAAGGAATCCTCTATCTATTCTCCTACATAAATAACTGCTAAAAATAATTATGGCAACAAAAATAGAAATAAAGAGCCTTCCTGAACATGGGTTATTTCTTCATCGTAATCAAGTTTGGCGTTTAATGGGCAAGTTAATAGTAACTAGTCCTTCTATTACAGCTCAAAGAGTAGTTTTGAATGAAGAAGGCATTGAACTAAGTTGTGAAAATGCCGATTTCATTGAAACCTTATTAGTAATACCTTACTTAGAAAAAGTACCTGCAATGTCAAAATATACTGGTCAGCATGAAAGGAGTTGGTATCAGTATTGTTTAGATAAACTAAAATAACATGAACTCAAGACAACTCACCAATCTACTCTCTTTTATAGCAGATAGCTATGAAGTATACAGTCTTACTGGTGCTAAGCTTAAGTCTGAGTTTACCAAAAAACTATTACTCAACAAGTTTCCTTCCCTTACAGAAGCTCAGATTAATCATATCCTTAGGATTATATGATCACCCTCTCACAGATAAACCAGTATGTCAAAACTAACAACATTGACGATAATACTGATATTTTCTCTATACTGTCTCAGATGCAGTTGGAGTATAAAGAAGATACTTCTAAGCGTTTGGCTGAGAACATCTCCCCTGCTCCATCTGCAACTAAAGTAGAATACTCAACCCAAGATGTTCTTGATTTATTTAGCACATAATTAAGAAATGTCAAAGTTACAAATCACTTAGATAATAGATGACATGAAGATATTACATTCACCAGAACAATTAAGAAAACTCTGTACGATACAGACTTTATCTAATGATATTAATAAAGCATTAATATTTACTTATGTACTAAAAACTTATAGAAAACCAGTATCCAGCATAATAACTAATCTTGATAAAACTGTTATAAATTTAAATAGCATTATTAAAGAGGAGTTAGATAAATACAATGATTATATTGGAAAAGAATGCTTAGTACCTATTAACAAAACTCGGAAAGTTACAGGTGGGTATATTACAGAATTTGAGTATGTCAAAGGTAAAATTATTAATAATCCACGATTAGAAGCAAATGAATTATACGCATCTGTAGAGGTTGTTAATAATGAAGGGATTAGAGAAACAATTTATAGTAATTTAAATGACTTAAAAGATATATAATCATGGATAAATCAGATTTGCAAACATTAATTAGATTTGCTCTACAAAACAACGTCATGAATAAATCATTTATTCAGGTATTCAAGTGGTACAACATACAGAACTCACTTGCATACAATCAGTATAACAGAAATCTTGTAAAAATATCAACTAATTTATAAACACTATGAAAGCAGTAATATCAAATAAACTATTAGAAAACATCATAGATGCTTATAATAGAGAAAACAAAACAAATATCTCTGTATCAGATGTAAAAACCCTTGACTTAGCTGTACCAAATATATATTTAAATGGTAAAGAAGTTAGTTGGATGTCAGTACGTCTTGAATGAATATAGATAATCATTTACTTTAATATTTTAGATTAATTATATAAGTCAGCCAGGAGACTCAAAAATTCATACTGATGAGACTGGACGAAACACAGAGGAACTATTAGCACTGGATAGTCTAACGGTAACTCTGTGTCTATGTATAACGCTTTAACACTTTAAAAATATGAGTATTCGTAAAACAAAGAAAGCCCTGAAAAATCTTAGAGGTTATATTACTATAAGTATTTATGACCGTGGTTTTTTTACACTAAATGATAAAGCTAATATATTGTATCATAAAGATAGTATAATTATTAGTACCGATGATTTCTTTGAATATTTTGATTATGCACAAATTAATCATATAATTTATGAATTTAGTAAACCAAAAAAGAAAAAGCATTAAAAATAACAAGAGAACATAATCTTCAATATAAATATAACAACTAAACATAAGGCAACGCTGGATAGCTTAATCTGTGTTTAGATTTTTATGTGGATAAACAAAATCATGATACAAGTCCACCCAAACAACAAATTTGTATTGTGTAAATGCTTTCCTCTAATTAAGATTTAATTATTATGACCGTACAACAGACAATATACGAGGATAGTAAGTATATTGAGGTCTTCATATTTAGACTGTACCAATTTTAGTTATGCTATCAAACTAAAAAAGGTTGGAATTAAGCCCTATTAAATTGCATTGTAGTGAGGTTGTAACTCACATAGGGTTCTAACATTTTAAAATTAGAAATTATGGAAAAGAAAATAATAATAGAAATTACAGGTTTAAATAATTCAGCTAGAGCTATTAATGGTAATACTATTAACTTAGAAAAACTGATGCAAATAGCAGGCTTATCTTGGAACTCTATTATGCAAAATGTTGCATTTGAAATAGAACATGAGCTACCTAAAGGAGTAAAATCTACTTCAGAAGTTGTAGCAGAAGCTATTGAAAATGTAATATATGTTGCTAAAGGATGGAGTAAACAAAACTATAAAATAACACTTTAAATTTAAAATTATGATGGCTGTAATAGTAACTAACAATAATGAGTTTACTAAAGTGTGTTCTACTATAGAAGAAGCTTACAAAGCTTTGTATGAAGCACATGATTTGTTATCTGATGACCATATCCATATTGAGTTTTGTCAGAGAAATAAAGTTGGCAATAATAGCTCAGCTAATTATAGTGCTATAATATGGAATAAAGATATTACAAGATTCTAAACTCATTACTCCAGTGAATAAAAATACTGTACTAGGATTCTAACCTAGCTGGAGTTCTAACATTATTAACACTTTAAAATTATGACACATAAAGAACTAGTAGAAGCCATTGCATTAACATCAGGATGGGCAGGTGTACAAGAATATGAAACAACTAGTACATCAGACTTTCTTGAATGGTATAAAATTAATACATCTTTTGATACTGAAGAAGGTAAACTTATAGCACAACAAGTAATTGCTTTTTTACAAGCTCAAGACTCACAGGAAGAAGAACATCTTTATGAGTATGTAGATGCATTTGCAGAGGGTTTAGCTAAATTAGGAGAGCATTAATTTGTTCTCCTTTTAGTAGATAACTTTTAAGAATAGATTTAATAATATGGAAATAAGAATAAAAGCATGTAATGAATTTGTATTAGGACATTATAGAAAATCATCTGATACAAAGCCTGCTAAATCATTTTCTGAAGAACAGATTATGAATGCTCTTAATAAGAGTAAGTCTTTTAATGTTAGAGATTGGTTTGGAAGTGTAGCTTTCATAACTTTTACCGTTACTAATATAGAAAGAGATGAATATGGAGATTACATTTATACAATAAAAAGTAGTCAAACAATCAATAAGGATGATTTTCCTTCAGTTCTTAAGATATGTCAAGATTATGATAATGTAGCATCACCAATATCATATTCTGTACAATGAAAGAGATAAAACAATGTCCTCTAAAAAAGAAAAGTGTTCTTATAGAGTTAGTAGAATGAATACCGTATCAGGGTGTTCTCTATATGAAAATGTAAATCTCTGTGCTAAATGCACAAAGCATAGAGAAAAACAAAGTAAGCACACTATAGAAGAGATTAAGAAATATCATAGATACAGACAGCCTGGATGTAAATTGTAACAATTCAAGAATTATATTACT
>ERZ1024365.12-NODE-12-length-56421-cov-958.375208_pt1 | contig 56421 bp, 82 predicted proteins | sample MGYA00520788_ERZ1024365 | MGnify/ENA primary metagenome ERZ1024365 (study PRJEB33242, sample SAMEA3444265) | Homo sapiens | biome: Host associated; feature: Gastrointestinal tract; material: Stool | place: Uganda | collected 2011-01-01 ... | reverse complement strand
TGTACGGAATGCCAAATTACTCTTTTCAGTCGCCTTTTGGCAATGGAATGAATGCAACTTATCAGTCTCAGCAATTGCCGCACTATGATATCGTAAAAGTGAACGGTAGAAATGGCGCCGAAGCCTTTCAGATGGGTCCAAACAGTCAGGTTTTACTGCTTGACGAAACGGCTCCAGTGCTTTGGCTAGCATCTACTGACGGCGCTGGGTATAAAACAGTAAGTGCATTCGATATTTCTCCGCATCAAGATCAGCAGCAGACAATGCTCTCGTCCATTGAGCAGAGATTAGCAAGATTGGAGGAGTATATTTATGAACCAAGTGAATCCGGTTCTCGCGATGTTAAGCAACGCAACCCAAAACAGAGGAACAATGGCCAGCAGCAATCCAATGCAAATGATGGCTCAGTTCACTGAATTCAAGAAAACGATGCAGGGTAAGAACCCGGAAGCTATCGTAAAACAAATGCTTGCAAATGGCCAAATGTCTCAGGCTCAGTTCGAGCAATTGAAACAGCAGGCTTCGTTGATGCAGGCGTTTCTTAAGTAGATGTTAACGAGGTAGTGCGCAGACCTCTACGACATATATTTTATGAAAGAAGGTACATTTATGGAAAACACGTACTCTCTGTCCGATATTGCTGCGGCGTCCAAGAACAACGATTACGACGGTTTTGGCGGCGGTGCATGGTGGATCATTATTCTGTTCCTGTTCATGTTTGGTATGGGCGGTTGGAATAATCGAAACACCAACGGTAATGGTGAGCCGGTGACTGAAGCCGGACTGTGTAACGCCATGAACTTCAACGATCTCCAGAATCAGGTTGGTCGACTGAGCGATCAGAACCAGCAGCAGACTCAGACCTTGGGTAACGGCATTTGCAATCTTGGTTACGAGATGCAGAGTAACATCGGTCAGCTCGGTAAGGAAGTAGCTCTGAGTCAGGCAAATCTTGCTCAGCAGGTATCCTCTGCCCAGTCTGATCTGGCCTCTCAGCTGGCTCAGTGCTGTTGCACGACACAGCGAGCTATCGATGGCGTAAACTATAATCAGGCCATTAACACTGCCTCGATCAACGCTAACATCGATGCCAAGTTCGCGGCAATGGAAAAGAATCAGCTGGAGCAGACAATCGCAGCTCAGCAGGCTCAGATTTCTCAGCTGCAGTTGGCTCAGCAGATGAACAACGTCGTACGGTATCCGAATGGATTCACCTACAACGCTGGCATGTCTCCGTTCTGCGGAGGTTGCTGCTCTGGTTGTTAAGGAGGGGTTTTGAATGTGTAACAATTGTGGTTGCAACGTAAGATCCTCTTCTACGACCTATACAAACAGCAATCAGACTGTAACTGAGGCGGTTACAACTTTGTCAATTCTCGGCGGAGAGGTCACCTCTACAGGTAAGTGCATCAACGCACAGGCTAGTGGATTCAGTGTTAAGGCTTCCGGTTTGTATCGGATCGGTTTTGACGTTACCCTGGATCCGACAGCTGCTGGCACTGCAGTCATCCAGATGACAAAAGATGGAGTCGCAATTCCGGAGGCCGTAGCAACAGTTACGACCGTAGCTAACGCTCTCGTCACCGTACACGTTGAGGCAACAAGGTATATTGCTGTTCCGTGCCATGTTAACAGCCCGGCTTATGGTGTAGTTTCTTCCGGAGTTGCCGGAACTGTAACGCATGTAACCGGATACGCTGTAAAACTTGACTAAATCAAAATGAAAAGCTGGGACGTAGCTTTAAAAACGTCTAAGTACACGTTAACCGCGTGTACTTTATCGAGTGTGCAAGTATCCTATAGGCATTTACGATCTCCTTTGCCATTGGGTTGCCTCCAAAACCGATTCTTCGGAACTCCTTTCCATTGTGTAAAATGTATACCTCCAAAAATTACATTTAACCAAGCGTAAGGATATTTGCACACTGAATAAAGTACACGCGATAGCGAGAGAAAGTTGTGAGATCATATGAGTGAAACTAGAAAACGAAGAACTGCAATGTCCGTGGAAGCAAGAGAAAATCAGATGATTGCGCTCGCGGTTGATCTAGCCGAAAAACAGCTCATGGAAGGAACGGCTTCGTCTCAAGTTATCACGCATTATCTTAAACTCGGCTCAACCAAAGAACGTCTCGAAAAAGAGATGATGGAAGAGCAAAAGAAATTGCTTAAGGCTAAGACGGAGGCGCTCGAATCAGCCGCCGAAATTAAGGAACTGTATGAAAACGCGTTGAGTGCCATGAGAGAATACTCAGGTCACGGAGGAGATGAGCAGTGAAAACATATCATGAGCTCATAACTCTTCCTACGTTTGAAGAACGGCTAGAGTATCTAAGAACAAATAGCAAAGTGTCGTATGAGACGTTTGGCGTAGAGCGGTATGTTAATCAAGAACTTTATCGCTCCCGTCAATGGAAACTCACAAGACAAAAAGTGATTGTTCGGGATATGGGTTGTGATTTGGGTGTGGACGGCTACATAATTTACGAGAGGCCGATTATTCACCACATCGTTCCAATTACCATAGACGATATCGAAGATGGTTCTGATAAGCTATTCGATTTGGACAATCTAATATTAACGTGTTTTCATACACACAACATAATACATTACGGAACAGACAATAAACTTACTATTCCCAACGGCGAAAGGAAACCTGGGGATACATGTCTCTGGAAGTGATAAGATGAAGAAAGCTAAGATCGTCGGATGCAAAGCTATGTCACTCCGTGCCGATCCGTCTGATACCGAGCTGTCTGATGTAACATGCGGCGAAATCAAAATGGATGAAACCGTAGAAGTTGACATTAACGACGAAGCTTGGAGCTGGGATGACAAACACTTCTTCAAAGTAGTTTCAGAGCACGGTTTGAAAGGCTATGCTAATTCCGACTGTCTCCAGTTTATCGGAGGTAACAGTCGTGGATAGTATCCTAAGAACAATTAAGAAAATGATCGGTGGAGTCGAGGACGACGATTTCACTGGTTTTGACACAGATCTAATCGTCCATATAAATTCGGCATTACGCATCCTCAACCAGCTTGGCGTTGGTGTTAACGGGTTTAATATTACAGGATTGGACGAAACCTGGAGTGATTTTCTTGGAGAAGATGAATCCATCCTTAGCGAAGTTAAGACATACATCTATCTGAAAGTCAAACTTGTTTTCGATCCCCCGGCTAATTCGTTCACACAGCAGTCTATAAAAGACGAGATCAAGGAACTGGAGTGGAGAATGAATGTCGAAGTTGATCCTAGATTGGAGGAAACAGATGAGCCCTGAAACGAGATCTATAATTATTGCTGTAATCACAGCGCTGACATCTTCGGGAGTATTGTCGTTCGTTCAATTTTTGATTAACAGAAAAGACAAAAAGAAAAGCAACGAACTGGTCTCATCAAAAATGCTGCTCGGACTTGGGCATTACCAGATCATGGTTTTAACGGATAAATGCATTCGCAGAGGAGCAATTACCCTAAAAGAAAAACAAACTTTGGAGTATCTATACCGTCCTTATCGAGAGATGGGCGGAAATGGGGATTGCGAGATAGGTTATAACGCTTGCGCACAATTGCGAATAGTCAGTCCTGAAGAAGCTGCAGACATCGATGAGAAGAACAGCGAAAGAGGGTGAAAACATGTCTAATAAAGTATACGACATTCTTAAATGGGTTGCTCTCGTTGTGTTTCCAGCAATCGCAACATTGTTTTCGGCTATCTCCATGATCTGGGGAATTCCATATGGTGAGCAGATCACAAGTACAATCATCGCGATTGATACAGCCCTCGGCGCAATCCTTGGCGTATCTTCAGTCAAGTATGTGAAGAAGGCGGGTGATTCAAAATGGCAGAATACTACGGAATTCACTACGACTCAGTAATCGAACACCATGGAATCAAAGGCCAAAAGTGGGGTGTACGTCGTTATCAGAATCCGGATGGTACTCTAACCCCTCTTGGACGTAAGAAGCTTGGTAGACTCGAACGAAGAGTGACCAAACTTGGGAACACTGTTAAGCAGTCAAGAAGCCGATATATGACACTTGCCAAGAAAAAGAAAAACGGAACAGCTACAAGCAAAGAGCTCAGAGAATATGACCAATTGTCGTCTGCATTACGCAAGTCAAGCAAAAAACTGAAGAGAGTGTCATCCGAGCTGGACTCCAAGAAAGACAGTTTGAAAATCAAGTCTACAGAAGAACTGGTAAAAAGCGGAACTAAAGAAGAAATCCTTAGCCGAAGCGGAGAGCTAACAACCCAACAGTTGCAGGAGGCTTTCACTAGATTGAACACCAGAGCTCAGATTGAAAGACTCGACTCTAACACGAAGTCTAAAGGAGCTAAATTCGTAGATAAATTAGCCTCGACCGCAAATACATTGACCTCTGTATACGATTCGGTTCAGAAAATTACTAAGGTAACAAACGCCATAGGTTTAACCGACATCAAGTTGGGCCAAAAGAAAGACGACGGCGTATCGAAGTTCATAAATACAGCATCAGCTTCAGAACTCTGGAAAATGCGAAGTAAATTGACTCCGGATCAGAAAAAGCAGGCGGTGGAACGTCTTAAGGCTGAGAAGGCTATAAAAGGATATGCTAAAGAACAAAAAACAGAGGAAGATGAAATAGCTAAGAAATTAGCCGAGGAAGCAAAACGCGAACAAGAGAGAAAGAAACGGTGATTCAAAATGGCAGAATACTACGGAATTCACTACGACTCAGTAATCGAACACCATGGAATCAAAGGCCAAAAGTGGGGTGTACGTCGTTATCAGAATCCGGATGGTACGCTGACTGAGCTTGGCAAAAAAAACTGAGAACTTGGCATAAACGGCTCAGCAGAAAGGACTATAAAGCGCAAAAAGCGTCTATGAAAGCTAATAAGGCAGAAGCGAAAGCGTCGCGTACGAGAAACGAAGAAAGATATCAAGTGCGTAAAGAAAAAGCAGATAGCTTGACTAGGATTGCTAAAAGTCGACAGTATAAAGCTGCTAAATATTATAAAAAGATGGAGAAACGATACGGAACGAAGAATCTTAAGGATTTGACCGATAACAACGGAGCTTCTTTTGTGGAGCGCTATAACTCTTTCTTCATATATCGATAAGGAGTAACAAATGTCGCTAAGTAACACAGCAACGCCTCGGTACTATGGTGAATTTCGTAAAGCCGTGTTACGCGGTGAAATTCCTGTTAACCGAGAAATCTCTATGCAAATGAACCGCATAGATGACAACATTGCCAATCCGAATTTCTACTATGACGATCAAGCAGTTGAGGGTTATATAAAATTCTGTGAAAATGAATTGACTCTTACTGACGGTTCTCCTATGAGGTTACTAGACACGTTTAAGCTTTGGGCTGAAGATGTCTACGGGTGGTACTATTTCGTCGAGAGAAGCGTCTACGAACCTGGCGAAGATCACTCTAGCGGGCATTATGTCATAAAGCGAATCAAGAAACGGCTCATCAATAAGCAGTATTTGATTATCTCTCGTGGCGCGGCTAAGTCCGTTTACGACGAGACGCACCAGGCGTACCAGCTTACAGTCAACACTCAGACTACTTCTCAGATCACAACAGCCCCGACAATGCGACAGGCTGATGAAGTAATGGCCCCATTCAGAACAGCTATTACCCGAGCACCAGGACCACTGTTTAAATTCTACACTCAGGGATCAGTGCACAATACCCGTTCTCCGGAGGGCGTGAAACTAGCGGTCACGAAGAAGGGAATTGAGAATCTATTCACAAATAGTCTCCTTGAGGTCAAACCGATGTCTATAGATAAGCTCCAGGGTATGCGATGCATATTAGCGACGGTTGATGAATGGCTTTCTGGTGACATTCGAGAGGACGTCGTCGAAGCAATAGAGCAAGGTGCTTCTAAGAACGAGGACTATCTTATCATAGCATCTAGTTCTGAGGGTACAGTTCGAAACGGACCCGGCGATTCAATCAAAATGGAACTCATGAAGATCCTTAAAGGCGAATACGTAAATCCGCATGTGTCAATCTGGTGGTATAAGCTTGACGACGTTAAAGAGGTAGCCGATCCTGCTATGTGGGTGAAAGCAAATCCGAATCTCGGGAAGACTGTTTCGTACGAGGTCTATCAGCAAGCAGTTGAGAAAGCCGAGCAGAATCCGTCAGCCAGAAACGATATCTTGGCAAAGCGTTTTGGGCTTCCAATGGAAGGTTACACATATTTCTTCACTTACGAGGAAACCCTACCAACGCGAAAAAGATCTTACTGGGGCATGCCTTGCTCGCTTGGAGCTGATTTGTCACAGGGTGATGACTTTTGTGCATTCACGTTTTTATTCCCGTTACCGGATGGTACGTTTGCATGCAAAGTGCGAAGCTACATAACAGAGCGCACGTTGTTCAAACTGCCGTTGGCTATGAGAGCAAAATACGAGGAATTCATGAAAGAGGGAACTCTGGTAGTCATGAATGGCTCCGTTCTGGACATAGACAATGTTTTTGATGATCTGGACCGACATATACGCTCGTGTAGTTACGAGATTCGTAGCTTTGGCTACGACCCATATAATGCACAGTATTTTGTTGAGAGATGGTGCAAGGAAAACAGTCCGTATGGCGTCGAGAAAGTAATCCAGGGTGCAAAAACAGAAAGTGTCCCCCTAGGCGAGATTAAGAAAATGGCCGAGGATCAGTGTATGCTTCACGATGAAAGTCTTATGACTTATTGCATGGGCAACTGTATTACACTGGAAGACACAAACGGAAATCGTAAGCTTCTGAAAAAACGCTACGAACAAAAGATCGATAACGTGTCCGCACTGATAGACGCGTTTGTCGCCTTTAAGATCCATAAAGATAGTTATGAGTGATAGGCGGTGAGAAACATTCAAAATGGCAGAATACTACGGAATTCACTACGACTCAGTAATCGAACACCATGGAATCAAAGGCCAAAAGTGGGGTGTACGTAACGGTCCGCCGTACCCACTAAATCGTTTATCGGGAGTTACGTCATTAAATAGTTCCATGAATAAATGGAATTACGGGGTTGTGATAAATAATAAAATCATAACTGACATGAACAAAGTAAACTGGGCTGAATACAGAACATTGCCAATATCACAGTTGGACAAATATCATACAGGAATTTGTTATGACTATGTTAACTATCAGCATGATGCATTTAAAAAGCACAAGCTGAAAGATAATAGTTATATGTTTGTTATCGAACGAGGTCCAAACGACATTGTTACCCATACATTTTCGACAGTAGATGTTAATAACAAAAATATTGGTTCGAGTCCAGCTGGCTACCGCACCAAGGTGTTCATGAGATAAGTTCATATACCGACGTTGTTAATGCACTAAGAAAAGAATATGGTCCTAATAATTCGTATGATTTGTACGAATACGATCCAACCGGTATGGATAAACGTTTAACCACTAGCGAATTTTTCGAAAAAGCGACCAGCAACTTAGTTCAGACGTATACTAAAAAACAAAAATAAGGAGGGTCTCTATGGGCTTAGGAAAGAGACTGTGGAATGCTTTCTTTAGTAGAGATCCCACAGACGAATACAAAAAACTTGACGCTAGTGCAGGTTCGATCGTATCTTCGTCAAAACCAGATAGAACACGTCGCTTTATTAGTAACGAACGCTCTATCATCATGTCGATCTACAACCGAATCGCACTTGATGTCGCATCAATCAAAATGGAACATGTCAAGGTAGACGTAAACGGTAATTTCGTTGAGACTGTAATGGACAGCCTAAACGATTGTCTAACCCTCTCACCCAATAAGGACCAGACATATCGTGCCTTCGTTCAGGATATGGTAATGTCTATGTGCGATGAAGGATGCGTTGCTGTAGTTCCGTATGAATCTGACGTCGATCCGAACATTAACGATTCATATAATATTTACAGCATGCGGGTTGGCCGAGTTGTTCAATGGTCTGCCGATTATGTGACTGTGGATATTTATGATGATCGAACATGTCAGCATAAGAAACTACGAGTTGCAAAAAAATGTTGTGTTCTTCTTGAAAATCCGTTCTACTCGGTTATGAATGAGCCTAACGGTATTCTCAAACGGCTGATTCGAAAACTGAACTTGCTGGATGCAATCGATGAGCAGTCTGGATCAAGCAAGTTAGATTTGATCATTCAGCTTCCGTACACGATCAAGACTAAAGCTCAGGAACAGCAGGCTAATCGTCGTAAGCAAATGATCGAGGACCAGCTTGCTAACTCCAAATACGGTATCGCCTATACAGATGGTACCGAGCGAGTTATTCAGCTTAACCGTTCTCTTGAGAATAACCTCATGTCTCAGATTGAGTACCTGACTAATATGCTATTCGGACAGCTCGGCATGGACAAGACGATTTTCGATGGAACGGCAAACGAGCAGACCATGCTCAATTACTACAACCGTGTCATCGAACCATTCCTTTCAGTTATCACAATTGAGATGAAACGTAAGTGGCTGACCAAGACGGCTAGAACTCAAGGGCATTCTATCGAGTTCTTCAGAGATCCGTTTAAGCTTGTACCTACTACGCAGCTTGCTGATCTGGCAGACAGATTTACTCGAAATGAAATCCTGTCTTCGAATGAGTTCAGAGCCATTATCGGCTACAAACCGAGTTCAGAGCCCAGAGCTGACGAGTTGGTCAATAAGAACATTGCGAATAACGGTGATGCTGGAGCGACAGTTGACGGAACTGACGATGTTAATAATGTGCTTGAACAACTTCAAAATGACATTGACGGAATTCTAAGTGGTGAAGAAGCAGGTGATGACGATGCCGAAAGATGACGAGATTTATCACTATGCCTCGAAATACTATGATCCGGTCAAAGCGCATGAATATTACATGCAGAGACGTGTGCTTAAGGGACAGGTGTCTGGTGCTAAAAGTACTACATTGTCTAGAGTTTCTAAACAGCCAACATCCGAAAGTAAACGTACAGTGACAGAAGCTCAGCGCGAAGAGATGAAAAAACGAGCTGAAGAGTTACGAAAAGAGATCGCCGAATCCATTTCCAAACGGATAAAGCGTCTCAGTAATGAAGGCAAGAAACGAGTCGGTGACGAGATCAAAAAAGTTATTGACAAAGCAAGAGAAGAATACAATAGAAAGGTTGGTGACAATTAGTGGAATACTACGGAATCCACTACGACTCAGTAATCGAACACCATGCTATAGTCATTCCGGGAGTCGGTGCAATCTTTGGTTTTCGTTCAGAGTCAAAGATTATCAAGCGTAAGTAAGAATGAGGTGAATAAATCAAAATGGCAGAAGATTTTGCTAAATACGACTTCGGTGGCTATGCGACTCGAAATGATTGCAGATGCGCCGATGGTCTGACTATCCGTCATAATGCATTTAAAGATTGCGACGGCGAGGTAGTGCCGTTGGTTTGGGCTCACAGACATGATGAGCCTACTAATGTTCTGGGTAAGTGTCTGCTTGAGAATAGAGCAGATGGAGTTTATATGTATGGACTGTTCAACGACACAGAGAACGGCGAATACAGTAGGCAGCTGGTAAAACATGGTGACATTAGTGGCTTGTCCATTTTTGCTAACCATGTCAAGAAAGCCGGTTCGGATATTATTCACGGTACAATTCGTGAAGTTAGTCTTGTTTTGGCTGGAGCAAATCCCGGTGCATATATTGACGAAGTCGTAGCACATGATGACGTTGATAATGAAACAAACGAAGCATTCATTTACAGCGAGCCGTATGCTATCGATCTGGATCCAGAAGGTCCGATCGCTCATAGCGATATTGAGCACGCTGACAACACAAAGGAGGAAACTACTGTGGCGGATTCTAAGAATAAAAAGACCGTTCAGGATGTAATCGACTCTATGACCGAAGAACAGAAAGATGTTCTGTATTACATGGTCGGCGAAGCCCTTGACGGCGACAAGAACACAAATGAGGAGGATAAAGACGTGAAGCACAACATGTTTGACACAGAAAACGATTCCGAGGAGTTCGTACTGTCTCATGACGATATGGGCGAAATCTTTGCAGACGCAAAACGAATGGGTTCTCTGAAAGAATCTGTTCTGTCTCACGCTGATCAGTATGGTATCACAGACATCAATATGCTGTTCCCGGATGCAAAGGCTATCAGCGAATCTCCGGATTTCATCAAGCGTGAGACCGAATGGGTAAGCACTCTGATGGGCGCTACAAAGCACGCTCCGTTTACCCGCATTAAGTCCATTCACGCAAACATTACTGCTGATGAAGCCCGTGCAAAGGGTTACATCAAGGGTAAGAAGAAGTTGGAAGAGGTTATCGCTCTGCTGAAGCGTTCCACCGATCCGCAGACCATCTACAAGAAGCAGAAGCTGGACCGCGATGATATTCTGGATATCACTGATTTCAATGTTGTTGCTTGGCTGAAGGGTGAAATGCGTATCATGCTGGATGAGGAAATCGCTCGTGCAGTTCTCGTCGGTGATGGCCGTAGCTCTGTGGCTGAAGACAAGGTATCCGAAGATCATATCCGCCCGATCTGGACCGACAGCGATGTGTACACCGTAAAGGCTCGTGCTCAGTATGCTGCAGCGTCTACTGAGTCTGAGCGTGCTAAGGATCTGATCAAGCGAGTTGTGAAAGCTCGTAAGGAATACAAGGGCTCCGGCAATCCGACATTCTGGACTACAGAAGATGTACTGACCGAAATGCTCCTGCTGGAAGATACCACTGGCAGAAAGCTGTACAATTCTATTGCTGACCTGGCAACCGCTATGCGTGTGTCCAAGATCGTTACTGTTCCGGTAATGGAAGGCATGAAGCACAAGGTTAAGGATGAGTCTCTCGGCGATACTAAGGAAGAAGATTATTCTCTGGATGGTATTCTGGTAAACCCGATCGACTATACTATCGGTACAGATGCCGGCGGTCAGGTTACAATGTTCGATGACTTCGATATCGACTACAACCAGCAGAAGTATCTGATCGAAACCCGTATCTCTGGAGCCCTGACTAAGCCGTACTCTGCAATCAGCTTCGAGCACAGAGTAGCTGCTGCGGGCTAAGAACAAATTTAACGGAAGGAAATCAAAATGGCAAAATTCTACGGAATTATAGGATTTGCGGTTAGCGAAGAAACCAGACCTGGCGTATGGACAGAAAGTGTTAAGGAGCGTACGTATCGAGGAGACCTTACACGAACCGCCAGTCGATGGGAAGGAACCGAAACGCTGAATGATAACGTGAACATTACGAATCAGATCTCCATCGTTGCAGATCCTTTTGCCTATGAGCATTTCTCAGCTATCCGTTACATTAAATTTCTTGGAGCATATTGGAAAGTCACTAATATTGACATTTCCTATCCGAGATTAAATCTGACAGTTGGGGGTGTGTACAATGGACCGACGGCTTAAAATACACGAAGAATTGTGCGATATCCTTGGGAGTCGGAACGTCTATTTTCAGCCTCCTGAGTCAGTAAAACTCAAGTATCCGTGTATCATCTATGATAGAGCTCACGGAGACACACAATTCGCCGATGATCGACCTTATACTTTTGAAATGAGCTACGATGTAACTCTCGTAGACGCAGATCCCGATAGCCATTTTATCGAGGACATATCGTCGCACTTCTCAATGTGTGTGCATGACAATCATTTCGCAGTGGATAATCTCAATCACGACGTATTCAGAATTTATTATTAAAAGGAGGAAATAGTCTAATGGCTAAGATCACATGGGATCAGACTGGTGAACGTCTTTACGAAACCGGTGATAAGATGGGTGTCCTGTATCCGGGTTTTACTCCGGCAAAGGGCGAAACCCCGGCAAAATACGGGACAGGTGTTCCCTGGAATGGCCTGACCGCCGTAACTGAATCTCCGTCTGGCGCAGAAGAGACAGCTCTGTACGCTGATGACATCAAGTATCTGTCTCTGCGTTCTGCAGAAGAGTTTGGTTTCACTATCGAAGCTTATACCTATCCGGATGAGTGGGCTGAATGCGATGGTTCTGCATCTGTAGCGGAAGGTGTCGTAATCGGTCAGCAGAAGAGAAAGATGTTTGGCTTCTGCTACAGAACTGTTCTGGGTAATGACGTCGATGGCAATGACTACGGTTACAAGCTGCATCTGATTTACGGCGCTACTGCTTCTCCGTCTGAGAGAGGCTATGCTACCGTAAACGACTCTCCGGAAGCGATCACATTCTCTTGGGAGTGCTCTACCAATCCGGTAGAAGTAGCGGGTTACAAGGCTATTGCAACAATCACTATCGACAGCACTAAGGCTGACAAGGCTAAGCTTGCTTCATTGGAAGAAAAGCTGTATGGTAAGGGTGACGCAGTCGGAACAACTGATCCGGAACTGCCGCTGCCAGCTGATGTAATCGCAATGTTTGCTGAATAAAATCAAAATGGCATGAATCCATTACGGGGTTTCTAGCGTACGGTCGGGCTGGAGTAATTGGGACCTAGGGCCACCCCCGAGTAAAGGAGTTTTCTATGAAGATAATTGCGACACTTGTTGACATGATTGATGATGAAGTCAGCGGTGCTAAAGAGTATATTCAATGGGCGTGCAAGACTAAAGAAACAGATCCGACTTTGTCTAAGACGTTCTATGAACTGTCAAAAGTAGAGATGGGACATATGGATATTTTACATTCCCAGGTAACGAGGCTGATCGAAGAAGAAAGAGCCAAGAATATCGAGCCAAACGAGTCGATGATGGCGATGTATGAACTTCTCCATAAGAAGCATATTGAATGCGCAGCCCAGGTAAAGCTCATGCAAGATGAATACTCCAGAAAGTGAGGTTTATACAATGAACTTCGTAAATGCATACCTGACTCATAACAGACCAGGTAACAAAAGAAGAAGAACGACAGCCATCGCAATCCATTGGGTCGCTAACCCAGGGACAAGCGCAATGGCAAATCGAAACTATTTCAATAACACAGACCGCTCGGTAAGTTCGAATTATATTATTGGACTTACCGGTGAAATTGTAAGATGCATTCCGCACGTGGAAGAAAGCTGGTGTACCAATCAGGCAAATCCATATACGGTAAGCATTGAATGCTGCCATCCTGATTGGACAGGCAAATTCAACGACGCTACGTACAACGCCGCGGTTGAACTGTGCGCTGAGCTGTGCAAGATTTACGGCTTGAATCCGACAAACGGCGGGCTTATTCGTCACTACGATGTTACTAAGAAAGTATGTCCGAAGTGGTTTGTACCGGCAAGCGCTGGCGGAACCGACACAAACGATGAACAGCATTGGAAGAAGTTTAAGAATGACGTTGCCGCTAAGATGGGGAAAAAATCAGCATCGACTGCCACGTCTACTGTAAAACCATCTATCACTGTCGAACAGGCTGCTAAGAATGTTATCGCTGGTAAATATGGCAACGGCGAAGATCGTAAGAAGCGTATCGCAGATCTTGGCTTGGACTACAATACAGTACAGGCTCGTGTCAATCAGCTGCTCGGTGTTAAGAAAACAGCATCTAAACCGGCGGCATCTACCTCAAGTTCGAAAGTGGCTGCGGCCAAGTCTAAGTCTGATTCGATCAGAGGCACTTATTCCGTTACCGCGACGTCGCTCTATTGTCGTTACATTCCTGGCAAGCTTACAAGCGATAATGTGGTAACAGCGTTTAAGAACGGAACCAGAGTCCAGTGCTACGGCTATTATACTACCGTAGACAATTCAAAATGGTATCTGGTACAGTCTGGAAAGCATACCGGATATTGCAACTCAAAATATTTGAAAAAAGTCTGAACACTTATATAATTGGAAAGGAGTCATTTACATGTTTGCTAAGGAAATTACATACACTGATTTTGACGGAGAAAAGAGAACCGAAAAGTTCCACTTCAACTTGACACAGGCGGAATGCATCGAGCTCGAGGCACTGGGAAAAGGCGGTCTCGAGGGTTATATTCGTCGCATCATCTCTAGCGATGATCAGGTAGAAATCCTGAACATTATTAAGAAAGTCATTCTGCTCGCGTATGGCGAAAAGACGGCCGACGGAAAGAGATTTTACAAGAACCAGCAGATGAAAGATGCATTCGCTGCTTCTGAAGCGTATAGTGCTTTGTTCATGGAATTGCTCTCTGACGCGGATAAGGCTTCCGAGTTTATGAGAGAAATCGCTCCAAAGGTAGAAGCGCCGGTTTCGGATAAGCCTGCGATCAACGTTACTGCCTCCGTAGTTCAGTAATATGCTCGAAATAAAACTCCTGCCACAAGAATTTTGGGATCCAATTAAAGAGGAGTTTATAAATATGCCAGCTATGGCTCTAAAAATGGAGCACAGTTTGGTGTCTGTGTCTAGATGGGAACGAAAGTGGAAGAAACCATATCTTACGACTGAGAAAAAAACTGACGATGAGTTTTTCGATTATCTTCGTTGTATGACGATCACGCCAAAGGACGTTCCCATTTTAGTATACAGAAGCCTACCGCAATCGATTTTAGATCAGATTGTAGGTTATATGAACGATCCCATGACAGCTACGACGTTTCCGAAAAATAGCGAAAAAGCTAGTCGAGAAATAGTAACTGCCGAAATTATCTATTATCAAATGTTTTCTTTGAACATTCCGCTTGAATGCGAGAAATGGAATCTTAATCGCCTGATGACTCAGATAAGAGTCTGTGCAGTTAAGAACGCCCCAAAGAAAAAGATGAGTAGACGCGAGACGATGAATCAAAACGCAGCGCTAAATGCTAAGAGAAGAAAAGCGCGCAATTCGAAAGGATGAGTGTAATGGAAGACGAAAAGAAGATCGTTGAAAACACAACCCCTATTAAATTTAACGAAGATTACGAGGGCTATTACGTGGTAAGCGTCCCAGCTATTAACATGCGTAAGGAGCCCGGTAAGGATAAACATAATCCGGTTGTTGCTACATTGATGCGTACCCAGCGTGTCACATGCGACGGTCACTACGTTATCCTGAACAATTCAAAATGGTATAAAATGGATTTCGACGGCGTTATTGGCTATCTGCCGGAGGATAAGGTTAGCAAACTCTAAAAGAAAGTTGGTGGGCTAGAGTGATCACGATTAAACAGACTGGAGACTTCAAGAAAACATCTATATTTTTGAAAGGGATTCAAGAACATAACATGTATGCTAAGCTTCGTAAATACGGAGAAGAGGGTGTGAGAGCTCTGGCCGCTGCTACACCAGTGGATACCGGCGAAACCGCCAGATCGTGGGATTACGAGATCCATTATTCAAAAGATAAAGTTGAGATTGTGTGGACAAATTCGCATATCGTTGGATATATACCAGTTGCCATGCTGATACAGTATGGTCATGCAACAAAAAATGGTGGATACGTGAAAGGACGAGACTACATCAATCCTGCGTTGAAACCGATTTTTGATAAAATGTCTAAGGAAACTTGGAAGGAGGTTACGAAGTAGTGGGTACTTCAGTCGATAACAGAATAGTGAAGATGCAATTCGACAATAAGCAGTTTGAGTCGGGTTGCAAAAATACACTAAACACATTGGATAAGCTAAAGCAGTCTCTGAATTTTCAGGGTGCAACTGATAGTCTGAAGAGCCTAGCTTCTTCGATAAATAACTTCTCATTTGGTGCTATGCAAAAAGGCATAGACGTTATGACAAATAAGTTTTCCGTGCTTGGCACTATGACCGACCAGTTTATCCGTAGGCTAACAGATCAGCTCATGAGTACCGGTAAAATGATCGCCAACACATTTACGATCGATCCTATAAAAACTGGTTTTGAAGAGTATACTACACAGATAAACGCTGTGCAGACAATCTTAGCAAATACGCAATCCAAAGGAACGACTATTGATCAGGTTAATGACGCTCTTGACGAGTTGAATCATTACGCGGATAAGACAATCTACAACTTCACTGAGATGACGAGAAACATCGGTACCTTTACCGCAGCTGGTGTTGATCTGGACACATCTGTAACCGCAATCCAAGGTATTGCTAATCTGGCAGCGATTTCCGGTTCCACGTCACAACAGGCGTCGACCGCAATGTACCAGTTATCTCAAGCATTGGCTGCCGGAACTGTAAAACTTCAGGACTGGAATTCGGTCGTTAACGCCGGTATGGGCGGTCAGGTATTTCAAGACGCCTTAAAAGAGACCGCCAGAGAGTTCGGCGTTGATATTGACAAGATGATTGAAGATTCTGGTTCGTTCCGAGAGACATTACAACAAGGATGGCTTACGTCGGATGTCTTAACAACCACGCTGGCCAAGTTTACAGACGAAACCACAGAGCTTGGCCGAACCGCGACTGATGCCGCAACAAAAGTAAAAACGTTTTCTCAGTTATGGGACACGATGAAAGAAGCGGTGCAATCTGGATGGACCGAAACCTGGGAAATAATTGTCGGTGATTACGAGGAAACAAAAAAAACTCTCACCGATGTCAATAATTTCTTTGATAACATAATTCAAGGCTACAATAACGCAAGAAATGCACAAATTAAGATCTGGAAAGACCTTGGCGGGCGTGAAAAGCTGATTAAGTCGTTTTGGAACATTGTAGAAGCTATAAAAACTGCAATCGTTCCAGTTCAAAGAGCTCTGAGCAATTTCATTCCGAAATACACAGCAGAACGTTTGATTGCCATAACTGATGGTTTGGAATCGTTCACCTCAAAGCTGAAGATGTCGAGAGACACGGTGATACAAGTCTATTATTCTTTGAACGGGATCTTTTCGGTTCTGAATTTTGGTTTTACAATCGTAAAAAGTATCATTAAGGCGTTGATTCCGATCGTTTCGTCACAAGGTCCAAAGATATTGCAAATCCTTTCTGAGGCTGGTTATGCTATAACAAACATCACAGCCAGAATTGAAGAAAGCCACATCATTACGAAGGCGCTAGAGTTTATTGTAAAATCTGTTACGACGGCGCTTAGTAACGCGTACATTGTAGCTAAGTCTGTAGCTAAGCAGCTCAAAAATCTAATCCCTAATAAGCTAATCAAAATGGTATCAAATTTGGCTAAAAAGTTTACCAAACTTAGTACCAGTATGAATAAAGCAATTAGCGCATGGGATTTATACAATGTTCTAAAGATAACGAACGCATTCGGTGAAGCAATCGCTCTGCTTGTCGATATTTTCGATAGCCTGATTGAAAATGTTGACGCTAACGGAGAATCAATTAGAAACCTCGGAAGTGGTATTTTAGAAGTGGCTGGAAATATCGGCCAAACAGTAGCGAATGTTATTTATTGGATTCGTCAATCCGGAGTCCTGAATGTTTTGATAAAAGCCATCTGCAAAACTATAAGTTTCGCAATTGGATTGGTATCTAAACTAGTTACTTCCGTAGCCAGCATAACAACCAGTGTTATTAGCTTCATAAAGCATAACAAAGCAATGAAGATAGTACTAAATGCGCTAAAGACATTGCTGGATGCGGTTATGAAAACCGTCGACAAATTTAAAGACTCAGTCGTTAACATGGTTAAGGCGATCGCGAATTCCGAAGGAGTACAGAATCTAATAACCCAGTTGCAAAACTTGTGGGATGCGTTAGCTCCTATCGCTTCTGACGCTGTTACCAAAGCCGGGGATAACCTGAATAAATTCGTAGAAGCTGGTTCTAGCTCTACAGCGTTTACAAACTTTGTAAACCTTGTTTCGAAAATGGCTCAGGGTTTGGCTGACATAATCTCTGTTCTCGCTTCTGGAGGAAATCCTTTTGAAAAAATCACAGAGGGAATGAAGAGCGGAAAGCTAAAAGAGTTGTTTAACTTGAAATCCGTATATATGTACTTTACGAATATTATGAAAAAAGGTATTCTAAAGACGGCTGTAACTGAGCTTTCCATTGCCATAGACAATTTTGCTTCTGATAGTATTGTTAAGGCTACGGATTTCATGTCTGCTTTCTTTGATAAAATGGGAGATGCAGCTACAAAGATACCATGGGGTACTGTATTAAAAACAATTACTCAAATCGTAACTGGACTGAGTGTTATCAGCACGCTTACATCTGTTAAGAAATCAGTAGACTCTCTGACCAAGATATTTGCATCGTTCTCGGCTATCGGAGCAAATATTAACAAATTATTCACTAGCTGGACTGACGTAGCAAAGACAGCTCAGCATACACTTAGAGTCAAGATGTTTGAAAGTATCGCGCTTGGCGTTGCAGCTTTAGCCGCTTCATTGTGGATAATCGCTCAGATCCCAGCCGATAGATTACAAGCCAGTGTTAAGACATTGTCTATTGTGTTTGCTGAGCTAGTTGCTGCCATTGGCATTCTGAGCACCCCGATATTCAGTGAAAAGAAGATCACATCTATTGGCGTTGCGTTTGCAGGAATCGGCATTGGTCTATTGGCAATGATCGGCGCTATTAAACTTATCACGTTACTCAACGTCGATACAATAGAGACCGGTATGAAACGTATTCTTGGCGTACTTATATCCTTTGCAATCGCTTCAAGGTTGTCGGGAAAGGTTTCTAAAACAGCAGCATCAATTTTGGCTATGGCTGTGTCTGTAAATTTGTTGCTCCCAGCGATCTATGCGTTAGGTAAAATGAACAAGTCGACAGCTCTACAGGGTATGGCGGTTGTCATTGCTATCATGGAATCCATGGCCATTGCATCAAGAATTGCTCAAGTGGCGGAAGGAAAAAGTAAAGGTTCTTTCATTGGAATGGCTATTGCTATCGACTTGATCGTGCCTGCTATTGTACTCCTTGGGAAGCTCGACAGAGAGACAGCAATTCAAGGATCGTTAATAGTTGTGTCAGTGATGGAAGCATTGGCTGTAGCTGGCAAAATCGCAGGTCGCAACCGTAATGCCGTCAAGCAAGCAGTCGGAATGGTGCTCGAAATCGCAGCAGTTACTGCAGCTTTGTATCTTTTGTCTTCATTAGATCAAAATGGGATCATTTCGTCAGCGTCAGCGTTATCGGCAGTCGTTTTGGCGATCAGTGGAGCTACCCGATTGATGGATACCAAAGGCATCGGAAAACAGATTGCACTGTTTAGCGTGATGATCGGCGAACTAACCGCAGCCCTATTGCTTTTAAATAATCTGACCAATCCAGATGGCCTGAACACAATCGCTATCTCGATGAGCACTATTCTATTGTCTATTTCCGGAGCAACTAGAATCTTGAGTGGCTTGAAGTTATCAGCAAGCGAAGGGATATTCGTAGGAATGATTGCCATTGCCGGATTCATTGCAGAATTCGCTGGAATCTTGGGGTTGCTTGGTTCCATCCAGGAAGAATACGATTTAGAGGGGTTGCTCAATCGAGGTTTGCCAATTCTTGAAACTATAGGCCTAGCTATTGGTAATTTCTTCGGTAATATCGTTGGTGGCCTTGTGGGCGGTGCTATAGAAGGTATTTCTAGTGCGTTGCCAACGTTGGGAGCGAATCTAACATCATTCTGGGATGAGGCGAAAGGATTCTTCAAGGGAGTCTCTTCGCTCAATGATAGTGGAGCTTTAGAGGGTATCGGCGTTCTGACTGCAGCTTTTGCATCACTCTTTGCTGCTGAGTTTGTTAACTCTATACTGAATAGTCCTTTATTCGGTCTGATAACCGGCTCGTCCAATCCGATGGAAGATCTTGTAGAGGCAATGTCTATCCTAGTTAAAGGCGAAGATGGAAAAGGCGGTTTAAAAGCGTTCATCAAAGACTGCCAAGAAATCGACGACGGTGACATAGAGAAAGCTACTAAAGTAGGTGAGCTTATCACTGCCATCGCCACTTCTGCTAAGGATATTCCGAATAGCGGCGGTCTGCTTGGCGCAATTATGGGCGAAAACGACATTGGTGAGTTCATTGCTCAGTTGCCTAGCGTCGGATCTGGGCTGGTAAAATATGCTAGATCTGTAGAAGGTATCACTGATGAGCAAATCAAAATCTCAGCTGATGTTATGAAAATGCTAACCAAGATTTGCGTAGCGGCTAAGAACATCCCTAATACTGGAGGATGGATCGGAGAATGGGTCGGTAATAATGATATTGGCGCGTTTGTAGCTCAGCTCCCGGCAACCGCTGTAAACTTGGGTGCTTACGCCAATGGATGTCTGCCGATCACTAAAGACATGATCGATAAGTCCAAAGATTCAATGGACATGCTCATGGTTGTCATTCGAACCGCAAGTAAGATCCCCAATAGCGGAGGAACACTGGCTAAATGGATCGGTGACAATACAATCGGTGCATTTGTCAAACAACTCCCAGACGTAGCGACAGAAATGGCTGAATATTGTGAAACCGTGACTGATATTACTAGATCGTCGCTGGTCAAATCGAATCTGACCATGGAATCGTTGGCGTCAATTGTAACTGTTGCGTCTGAAATTCCGAACACAAGCGGAATTGCATCTGTATTCACTACAGATTTGAAAGATTTTGCAAAGGGACTTAAGAAATTTGCCGAGCAGTTCATGGAATACCTAACTTGGGTAGACCAGAATGTTGAAAGCGAAGACGATCCCATGTTCGCTAAGAGCGATGCTCTTATTAAAACGTGTGGAGTCCTGGCGGATATTTCGAACGATTTGACGTTCTTCGGAAACATCAAGATGGATATGTTCGCGTCCAATATCGAAGACTTCGGAAACGGGGTTAAGACATATTTCAGCTCAGTGAAAGACCTGACCGAGGACGATCTCAGAGCCGGTAATAACGCCTTAGGTATGGCTAGTCGAGTATGCGAATTTGCTACAGGCAGTACATTCTCTGGCGGTTTAAAGATTGCCGATTTGGGTTACAGAATCGCAGACTTGGGTCATGGGCTCAGTCGGTACTACGATTACGTTAAGGACATAGATTCCATCACAGTCCAAGCTAAAACCACAGCTATGAAAGTGCTTGTCGAAAAGTTGAACGACATTATTTCCAGTTTCACCGATCTTACGCACATGAGTGACGTCGGATACGAGTTGCAAATGTATGGAAACCGTTTTAAGTCTTTCTACGACAATATGTCCGATCTTAGCAGCGGGATTATAGCTTCTGTATGCACATCTTTGGAGCACGTGATCTCAACGTTTAAGAAGATGAAAGATATCGACGATGAAGCGGTTAAGAATTTTGGTGATGCACTAAAAAGCGTCGCTAAAAAGGGAATAGACGCATTTACCGACGCTTTTAATGAATCTGACGTGAGAGTAGACAGAGCAATCGACTCATTCTTTGCAAACGTTTACAATTTCGTCAATAACAACCAAAATGGAATCTATAATAAGTTCTTTTTCTTAGGCGGTTATGCAAGCGAAGGTTTTGAAAACGGATTGACTTCAAGAATGGGATACGTACAAGATGCCGCTCGTTCTATAGCAAATGAGGCTCTGAATGCGGCTCAAGAAGCGCTGGATTCTCATTCCCCGTCGCGAGAAACTATGAAACTTGGCGAACACTTCAGTCAAGGTATGGCAATCGGCATAATGAATCTTGACGATCGCGTCGAGAACGCAGGATATACAATCGCAGACAAGGCAAAACTTGCCCTCGGCGATAGTCTGTCGACGATTTCAGCTATTGCTAATAACCGTTTGACTATAGACCCGACCATAAGACCGACAATGGATATGCGCGGGGTTTACAGCGGTTACGATACAGCATACACTGCTTGGACAGCCACAAGCTCTATGATGACAAAAGCGGCAACAGCAGCCGTAAATGCGACTTTGAACAGAGAAGAAATTTATGACGATAGCAGTATGCAGGAACTGGTTCGAGGACTTAGAGATGACATCAATACCCTATCCGAAAACATGGAAAGCATGCAAATCGTGATGGATACCGGAACAATGGTTGGCGAATTGGCTAAACCTATGAATAAAGAAATGAGTCGTTTAAACGCATACGCTAGACGGCATAACTAACATAACAAGGAGGGATAATATGTATTGGATTAAAGGTTTCGATATGACCAAAACTCATTCACTTACGTTTTTTGATCCGAAAGCTACGGCGTATCCGGCTAAAGAATATGACATAGATGATAAGGACAAAAAAATGTCTCATCGGTTTTATGGCAAGCAGAATACAGCTGAGGATTGGGTTATGGCTCCGTCTAGCCGTCCAGTGGTCTCAGTCCCTCCAGTAAACGTACACAGCATATCGGTGCCTGGGGGAAATGGTGAGCTGGATTTGACAACATCGCTTACTGGTTTTCCGACATATGGCAACCGTACAGGCTCTTTTGAGTTTATCGTAATGAATGACATTCGCCCATGGACAGTCACATATGACATACTTTTGGGATATATGCGAGGACACAATATGCAGATGATTGCATATGATGAACCCAATTATTATTACGAGGGGCGGATGTCGCTCAATGCGATGAAATCAGATCAGCATAATTCTCAGATAACTATCGATTATAGTTTTAAACCATTCAAAATGGAAGTAACTCGTAGCGATGAGAATGAATTATGGGATTGCTACGATTTCGAATACGGATGCACTATTGGAGATCTTCTGACTGATATCCCATTGCTTCCGCAGTATCAAACGCAAAATCAACCGAACCCGGAATCATCTGTGGCTCCGTCTACGGCATACTCTATTAACTTTTCAAAGATGCCAAAACTGATGCTTACTGACGACGATAAAAAATGGGATGCAAATGCAACAACCGCCGAAACAACAGAAGTTTACAATCGAATAACGAAAAAACTGAATGACACGGTGGATATTCCGTTCGAGTTAAGAATGGCTAGAATCGTACTGGGCGCAAAGCCATTACACATATCCAATCTAGGCATACGTTTTCCGGCTAATTCGCAATCCGGTTTCAGCTATAATGCATTTTGCCGGATTGATAATCCGGAGAATATTTTTCACACGAGTGTACGAATGATGAAAAAAATCGATAAGTATTTTGCTAATCCGGACAGTTATATCGTCATGGAACCTGATCCGAACGCCATGATATCCGGTGTAAACGCTTCTTCAGAGTGCATAATTACGTTCTGGCATGATTATGACGGAGATGCTACCTACGAGTTGACAGGCCGTCATTTTTCGTTGCTCGGATTGAGAAGGGGGTATCTGTAATTGTTTAAAATTTATTTTGTGAATAGCGCATACGAAAAAGACCAAGTTTTGATGTATGACGATACACGTGACGATGATAATTTAAAACTCGGAAACCCCAAATTGCGCATCGAAGTTAACGCTGCTGGTACTTTGGACTTTGAATTGCCCCTTACCAATGTAGCATATTCTAGAATCATTCCCATGGTTACAGAGTTGCATGTGTTCAAAGACAACCAGAAGACGCATGATAAGCACATTTGGTTTGGGCGTGTCCTAACTATCGATACTGACCTGTATGGAACAAAAACATGTCATTGCGAAGGCGGCTTAGCTTATCTTAACGATTGCATATACTATGACAAAAGTGTTGATCATGGCTCGTGGCGTAGTCAAAAAACCGTAGGTAGGGCGCTCTTTGAGAGATTTGAATCACCGATACTTAATAACAGCGGAGTTCATGTATACGGTGTATCTCCGCAGGAAGCATCGGCAGTAATTGCAAACATTATGTCTGGCGGTTCGAACTACAAAGAAAATTTAAATGCCCCTTTCAAGCATCTTGGCAGAATTGCTAAGGGTACTGATCCTGGTGTAGATGTTCCAGTATACGCTTGGGTTAATGAACCAGTAGTCCCGTCTGGTGATCAAAACGATGATGATTATTACTTCGACGAAGACAATCTGAGTTCTACAGCGCAGAAACAATGTGGAATTACAAACCCGAATAACGTAACCGCTATAGATTTGATCTCGAGTATGATGAGCAACGTCGGCGGACTATTCTGGGTTTCCAAAACTCCGAATTATCCGAAAAGAACTTTCGGCGGTGCTGAGCTTGGTGATGCTGTGTATGTTATGCAATTGCACATGCGCAGATATTATCCAGCGTTTAACCCAGAAGAGGGACAGACTATTCAGATCGGAGAAAATTTAACTGACCTGACGATCACTGATGATGGCACAACATTTTATACTGCAGTTCACCCGCATGGGCAACGAATCGATAGTGGTGAAGATTTCACACTTAGACGAGGTGGTGCTCTAACTGGAACCACGTATGTTAATAAAAGAACGTGGAAGATCGATCCCGATCACGGTGTAATGTATTGTCCAGAACTCGTCGAGCGGTATGGCATGATTATCCGAGACTTAGATGTCGGCGCAACAAACATGTATGAACAGTTAGTTGGGCTTGGCATCTCCGAAATCGACAACATTCCTATTATTTCTAAAACAGTAGGAGGAAGCTGGACGTCTAGTTTAAGAGAACTGACCGTTAAGGGAATTGACCTTAGTCTTTATAATGTTGACTACTCATCAATCGAATTGACTGACGCCATACGAGCATTGGCTCCGAGACATGGTATAGACACGTATCTAAACGTCACTGCCATCGACTACGATTTGCAGAATGTCGAAAACACGGTGTTTACTCTCAATGCAATAAAATCGTCGAACGACGTCACCAATGCTAGTCCTAGCTACGGTTCCAGTTCCGGCCCATCACCCAGTGCTTCAGCATACGTGCACCCGAAGCATACAGAGCATGATCTAGGACTGTATAAGTTTTCGAATGATAATCTGGGGCACGTCGATTCAGCTGTTGCTGTTAGTAAAAAAGATATTACGGCGTTGGGAATTCCTGGCGAGGATACTAAATATTACGCAAGCAGCTCAAGAAATCCTGATGAGCACGGTGTAACGCTGACAGACAGTAAAGGTAATACTACTGTAGCTCCATTGGAGACGTATAGGCGTACTCTCCCATTAAAATACTACTCTTCCGATGGCGAATATGTTAACGGGCGCGGATATTTGATCTATACTACTGGGTTTCAGATCAGATCAGAGTATGGTCGTTTTGATGCGTCTCACCCGTTGAACATTGAAGGTAGATATACACTATCATCTGATAAAATAGATCATGAATGGAACATAAACGGAGACGTCACGGCGAGTGGCAACACAGTCATTCTCAATCTTAAAACTGATACCGCTGATTCTGATTTGTCGTTGAACGTATACGCGTATGGATATTTCGAAAAAGCTGTAGATGGACAAGAATACATTTTGTACCATATTTGGATTGCAGTATATATATCAAAAGATCTGACTGGGTTATCGTATACCGCTGCCGCGTTAAGCAGTATACAGTATACCGACATGGAAGGCTTATATTTACAGTCCCCTCCCGATTCAGATCACGCTATTGACTATAGCAAACTGGTGAAGCAAACAGAAAATGCCTCTGATGAGAACACCACATATGAACTGTCAAAATCAGGAAGCACTATAACACTCACTGGCTCAGATGGATCTAGTAGTAGTGTGACGGATTCGGATACCGTATACACGCATCCTAAGTTTACGGAATACGCAAACGCTCTCTATAAAGTAACGGTAAACGATGAAGGCCACGTAAGCAAGGCTCAAGCTGTTACCAAAACTGATATTACAGGACTCGGGATACCTAGTACGGATGACATGCCGTTTGTTTGGTGGAAAAACCAAAATACGGGAGACATATATGCTTACCTAAAAGAATATACTGGACCGCATAATCACGATACTAAATCTATTCTTTTTAATAAACGAAAAGAACTAGAATGCTTATACGAAAACTGTTTGGTTTTTCACGAACCGTCTTTTACAAACGCCGCAGCAGTTAGCGATACATTTGTTGAAAATTGCATAATAGGCGATTACGGATGTAAAATAACAGTTCAATCCGTCGAACATCAGAAGTTCTTTACCAACAGCATTGTTTTTGGCTCGAATAATAATCTGCACCTGGAACCTATAGGAGTAGGAAGCAACCCATTGATAACCGACTGTTTGTTTGCTGGGACCTATAATGATATATACGTTTGCAGTTCTTCTTGCGTCGTGGGGTCGTTTAATATATGTAAGTCTATCGATGCGTTTATTGGAGGTCGGTGGTGTGTTGGTCGCAAGGATGTCTTAATCGAATTAGGTAACGGTCGTGGTAAAGATAATCGAAGCGATGCATTCTATGTTACGACTAGCGGCGATGTTTTCTGCTATGGCGACGGCACTTCCCTCAATGCTCAAATCGACGAAAACACTGCGGCACGGCATACCCACAGCAACAAAACCGTTCTAGATGCTACCACAGCAAGCTACACAACAGCAGAAAAAACAAAGTTGGATGGCATGGATTTGTCGAAGTATCTGCCACTGTCTGGCGGTGTGATGACCGGTGATATTGATTTAGCCACAAACAAAGTCGATTTGCTTGTTGGTGCTCATCGCTCTGCAGAATCTGTTTTTCCAACAGCGGTTGCCGGTGGAACAATTAGTGAAAAGCTATCCATTCAAACCGGTCTACCAAAGAGAAAATCTCTAATCGGATCTTGGCTTGACGAAAACAGCGTCTGGCACAACATACTTTCCGTTAGACATAGAAACGGATGGAACGATGGCCCGAACTATGGATTTTATTTAAGGTCATTGCTAACTTCTAATAGTAGCCTATACTGGAACAAGCAAACTGGTGCAGACAAGTGGCAGGGCGAAAGGGAGCTGTTGGATAGTGTAAATTATACTAGTTATGCCGCTAAAAGTGATCATACTCACGCGATGATAGTAAACAGTCAAGTGATTGTTAACGGAGCAAATGAAAAACCCATGTGGGTTAGACTAGGGACACTTGTGTCATCTGGTAATTTTTATAGTGCTTCTATACGCGTATGGACTGGTTCTGGAGCAAATGGGAAGGCATCCCAGAACTCATCTTTTGAAATTCAAATAAAGGACGGATGGCAAAGTACAGAATCAGCAGTTAAAGCATGCGGCGTTACTGTATATCGTATCAATTGTAGTGCTGTTAAAGTCAAAGTAATACCAACAGCACACAATACGTATGTGGTATGGACATATCTGCCATGGGGATACTGGAACGGCAACTTTGAAGTACGAGGCAAGTATTCATCTTGGACACCGCAAGTCTTAAGGCAAACCGATGAACCGGAAGGCACTGGTTCTGACACAGCATACTATGACCAAGCGTTTCTGACTAGTACCGTAGCCAAAGCCACTGAAGCCACCACTCTTACTGACAGCGGGTGGTCGAACGTTACTACTTATACTGCAGACACGACTAAATTTAGTAACATAACTGCTAGTTTCAGAAGAATCGGTCAGATTGCGTGGGTTAAATGCAGTTTCACCCCTCTTACTGCTATGACTAGTATCACAGTTTGCGATGTGACAAAATTAGACCCGTTTATTGCTGTTACTCCAGCTGAGGCGGTATACGGCGTAGGCAGTAATAATGGCGGAACTGACAGCTTTATAGCGTCTATATCTTATAATCCAGACCATAAACTATATTTAAAAGGTGGCTTTAAAGCCAGCACCATCTATAGACTAATGTTCTCATATCCAGTAACTTAAGGAGGTAATCAAAATGGCAGAACCTATTGGGTCCACTCCAGTTTCACTTGAGCAGGACATTATATTGATTCGTGAGGCCCGTTTTGGTAGAGATGTTCGGGAAGCAATTGCTGACGCTCTGACCAGAACAAAAGGCTTTGTTGATGACGTAAAAACTGAATACACAACAATTCAAGGACTTTATGACGGTGTTGTAGAAGATGTTGCAACGCTAAAAGGATACGTGCATGACGGATATTCTGGATTCGTGCCAATGACTACAACGACTCCGCTTGGACTTGAAGAGAAATGGCTGGTTTATCAGTGGCTCGACGGAACAACTTCATACGATAAAGTAAAAGCTGACCCATCTCTGGCTGGGACTGATATTCAGATCGGAAATGCGATTTACACATATGCACCGGTAGCCACCGAAGACAACGGATCGGTCAAGGCTGGAAGCGGGGCTATGATTTTTAAGGAGCTCGCATATAACGATGGCGCTACGAATGAGAAAGGGCATTATACTCCGTGTGGATATTTTGCTGTTAAACGCGTAGGGTCTGATCGCTATAGCGGGCTGACACTGTACGACACAGAAGAAGCCATCATCGATCCAGATTCAGATGGGAATATCGAACAGTGCGCTATTATCTACGATGAGACCTATGCTGTAAATGGCTTCGTTATGAAGGACGGTTCTATTTTAAAGACTCAAGATTTGGTTAATGCTCTAAGCAAAATTGCTGAGCTCGAAAACCGAATTTCAGCTCTTGAGTCGAAATAAGGAGGAAACCAATGGCAAAACATTTAATGGAGGTCGGAATTGATGGCGGATGCCTGTGGGTATTCGCTTGGTCCGAGATTAAGATATTTGGGAAGACACTCAAGTATCATCGTCGTAAAATCCAAATTACAGAGCAGATGTGGCTTCTTTTTCAGGAGTATATCGACCTTTAATTCGTGATATTTACAACTGCTATAATGAGACCATGGAAAGGAGGTCTGTGAAATGGAGATTAAAAAACTTAAAATCTTCAGCAAGAAACAGGATTTGGAGGTGGAGACATTCAAAGAAGCTCGAAGTGAAGCACTTGAAGATCTGAGATATCATTCGATCGAAAGCGACGAATTCAAACTGGGCGTTGAAAACTTGGAGAAGCTCAATAAGGTGGTTTTGGACATCGAGGAATCGAAGAAGAAACAACCTAAGGAGATTCCCTGGGAATTCATCGCAGCCTGTGTTGGAGGAGCCGTTCAGGTTGGATGCACATTTTTGATTGTGTTTGCTGAGAACGAAGGAGTAGTCAATTCCAAGGCGTTTCAGTGGCTGAAGATGAGAAAGTAATCAAACTCGTTTTGCTGCAAAAAGAAATGGTTTGAACGAAAGGGTTCGTGATATTTACACGGGCTCTTTTGTTTTGCCATTTATCGCTATTTTTACAATCCCTATAACGAAGCGGAAACACTATCAAAAATTGGAGGTTTTAATATGAGAGTATATTTTGTTGACGGAGAACTGGTTAGAGAATTTGACTCTAAGAGTGAACGGATCAAGTATAACGCCAAAGAAGCATTCAGAAAAACAGGAGAGTGGGCTAAGGAGCATAAGAAAGAAGTGACTTTTATCACGACGATTGCTGCTGTTACTGGAATTAAGATTATCGGTACGAAAATGTACAGGAAGCTTAATCCGACAAACGCACAGATTGAACGTGATAGGATTGACCATACTTATTATGATCCGTCTAGCGGACTCCATTGGGATCTGAAACGGCGTTTAACTAATCTGGAACGTAGTAGAGTTGATGAAGCCAGACGAAACGGAACACCAGTATACGACATCCTTAAAGCTATGAAAGTTTTGAAGAAGTAAACTGCTTACGACTGAGGCATCGTGATATTTACACGGTGTCTTGGTTTTTTTCGCGTATTATACAACGCCTATAGCGAGAGAGATTGAAGTGGGAGTACCCACAGAATAGGATAATCGTAGACCGCCCGTTTCGGCGGGAGACACCAGTTGGAAGCTGGTAAAACAATCCCTCTTATTTTTGCCCTCGCGGAATATACAAGTGCTTTAATGAAACGAAGAAGCAGAATTACTTATATCTAAAAAGCTAGATGTAGGGAAGAAAGGACAAGGGAAATCGTGAGGTTTCTAAGACGCGTACAGCGTGGGACATGTCGCTGTGGGTTAACAGAATGTGTAATTAACCAGTCGGAGGCATCCGGTTAGCTGAATTGAATTAGCTGTAGTGAGCGTACTAGTTACAATCACTATTATTTTTCGCATTTTTTACAATTCCTATAACGAAAGGAGTTGGTCAAAAATGACTACATTAACAAAAATCGAAGTGAGAATCACGCAGTTTGTAATGCTGTGTACATTTATTCTGGCATCTAAACATTGGTTTAGCTGGCCGTTGAAAATACCGGCGTTTATACTATTGATGTTCGGGTTTATAATTACCCGTCCATATGAATTGATATACGTTTGGTTGTATAAACGGCGTTATGGCAAAGACAATGATGTTTATTATGTGGCAAATAAAATACTTGGCGAGGCATCTACTGAACGATTCGCAGATATCGTAGAAATTTTTATTTAACGACTTACGACTAAGGCATCGCGTTATTTACACGGTGTCTTGGTTTTTCGCGAGTATTACAATGAGTATAATGAGGAGGTGAAATAAATGGCAAAATTGACAGACGTTAAAGCGGTTATTGGAATACTTGTTGGCATTACATCTTTGGCAACTGGCACGATCCAAGTGATCAAAAATGCTAGAGAATTAAAGAAGAGCGTAGATGAAGACAAGGATAAGGAAGATGATGCGATCGTTTTGACTGACGAAGACGTTACCATTATAGAGTAACAGACTGCGGCTGAGGCATCGTGGTATTTACACGGTGTCTTGGTTTTTTTATAAGCCTCGCGGGATCGACAAGGTGTATAATGAGAGGAAACTCTATTAACTATAATTTGGAGGTATTATTATGAGAAAGTTTGTATTAGGAACATTTTACGGAATGGTTTTGATGGGTATCATCGTCGCAACATTCAAGGTTGGAATGTCGGTTTTGGGAACTTTCCCTCGTAGACACTACTTCCCGAACGTTAAAAATAACGCAGTCGGGATTGAAGCGTGGTACGATGGGAATATTGCATACCGCACTCTGATTCCGAATGAAGATGGATATTTGGTTGATCATTACGCAGAAGTTTCTATCGACAAGCCTGACACGTATTACTTACAGAGACAACGTGAAGAGAGTGAAGACTAAGAAGCGTATAGGCTTTGCAGACGAAAAATCTACAAGGCCTATTTGTTTTTCTCGTGATATTTACAAATGCTATAATGAAGCCATTGGCTGTATAAACAAGGAGGTCATTTGACATGAAAACAATCATATGTATTTTGGTAATTATTCTACTGATCGCGTTAATTCGCACGGTTAGAAAATTCAGAAATAAACTTTGAAAGGAGGATTTGTGAAAATGAATTATTTGCTAGTTATAGCGTTGGCGTGTATTGTGTTATACATGTTCACAAATAAGAATAACTAACATGTAAAGACTGAGACATCGTGATATTTACACGGTGTCTTGGTTTTCGCGAAAATTACAACTCCTATGACGAAGAGGAAACTCTAATCTATATCATTTGGAGGTTTTATTATGTTTGAAAACACTTATGCAAGAGGAATTGTACATCCCAATAAGCATTTCATGGAGAAGCTCTGCAGCGTTGCAGAAACGTCAAAGAAACTGATGGACTTGACAGATTCAATGAATCTGGCACCATCGGACATCGATGGCACGAAGGATTACATTGCAGAGCAGATCATGAAGCTCATTGAGGATACATCTGAAGCAGAAATGATTTTCGACGAGATCAACACTATTGTGATTGATTGAGATTGACTCAGGCGGAGGCTTTGTAGACGAATTGTTTACAAGGTCTCTTGCTTTTTATATTTTTACTTCTCGCTAAAATTACAATTCCTATAATGGAGGCGAATAGTCTTACGTTTGTATTTTTTGGAGGAGTTTAACATGACAACGATAAACATTAAGCTGGATCGGAAGAAAAAGTACAGAAATGCATTTTATATAGTGTCAATTGAAAGAGCGATTATGGAAATGCTCATTGTCGGCGATTATTTAAATTTGCAGATTCTCGACGACGAAATTGAGATCATCAGCGATAATGAAGATCTTATTGGTATGTTGTATGGACTTATGAAAGAAGTAGAAGACGAAAACGACTAAAGACTTCGAGGTCTTGTGAGATTTATATTCTTGCATGGCCTCTGAGTTTTTGAAGGAGGTGATTAACGTGCCTGAATGGAAAAACCAATTAAAAGAGCTAATGGAAAGACGTCAAAGACAGATTCTAGTGCATAGCATAATCTATTACAAGTATGATCAGAACATTATAAGCGATTACACCTGGAGCAAATGGGCAAAAGAACTGTATGATATGCAAAAAGTAAATCCCGAGATAGCTAAGGAAACTGCTCTGTATGATATTTTTAAAGACTTCGATTATTCTACCGGCTCTAATCTACCAATGGATGATGAATGGGGTAACCATATAGCGAGATGTATTATGTATTATCACAGACTCGTGTAAATTACAACTGCTATAATGGACAGATATCCGAATATTTTTAGGAGGTATTCAACAATGAAAGTCGGTTTAATTATGATCAGGAACGCTAAATGGAAGGACCTGAAAGACATCAAAAAGACAATATCTAAACTGAAGCTATTAGACTTGGTAGCAACAGAAATAGATGGCGTTTTTACAATAATGTTTTTCGTGTCCGCAGTTCGAGGCGATTTTAATCTGATCTCAGGTTTACTGGAACTGAGTTATGACACAAAATCGATATTCGATATCTAACAGAATCGAAAGGGTTCGTGACATTTTGCACGGGCTCTTTTGTTTTATATTCGGGAGGTGTTTATATGAAGATCATTACTTACGCGTTTCTGGCTGTACTGATTATTGTGTTATTCTCAGTTATCGAGATTCTTTTACATGGATTGATTAAGTCGGCTTGCATTATAGCGTTGACGTTCTTAATTGTTGGCACGTTCCATCAGATTAACAAATAGTAAAGGAGGCAATTAAGCGTGAGAGATATTCTTATGCTTATAGGAATATTACTTTTGATCGCCTGTCAATGGGCTGCGATTTTAAATTTTCCAAAAACGGCATCGTTCTTTGGCATATGCTGGTCAATAGCTATGCTAGTTTATGTAGTTGCGGGCGCTTTTGATTAAGCCTCGCGAAAATTACAACGCCTATAATGAAGAGGAAAAGATAGCTCAACGGTAGAGCATCAGACTTCGGTCTGAAGACACTGGTTCAAGTCCAGTACCGATCCTCTTCTTTTTTTTTATTATTATATTATCATGGAGGTATTTAATCATGAAAGCACTCGAATTCATCAAACCGGTGACTAAGTTCGCCAAGGACCATTCAAACGTGATTCTTACGGTGGCTGGAAGTGCAGGGGTTGTCGCTACAACTCTCAGCGCGGTAAAAGACACAAAGAAGCACGAACTGAACATCGCCGACGCAGAGTATGACTGGTCCAAGAGAGATACAGACGAACCTCTGCCGAAGAAAGACAGACTCGTGGTCGCTCTGAAATCTTACTGGCCGACAATCATTCTCGGAGCAGCAACGATCACATGTTTTGTGGCAAACGGCGTGATATCTGAGAAGAAGATCGCTGGATTGGGGACTGCATACAATGTGGCTGTTACGAGCTTCAACGAGTACAAGAAGTCAGTTGGCAAGAGACTCAAGGAGACTGATATTTCAAAGAAAACAGAGAATGGAGATACTGAAGAAGCATCTAATGAAACCGAGGAATCGGCACCGGACATAGAAAATGCTGAGAAGATTACAAAAACCGGTAACGGGGATACTCTATTCAAAGAACCAATCTGTGGACGTCTATTTTATTCCAGCCCCGAAGCAGTAAGAGATGCAATAAACTCGGTGAACGCAGATATTTCTCAGGGAACAGTTCAGACATTGAATGATCTGTACGACGCACTCGGCTTACCAAGTTCTTGGCTCGGCGACGACTTTATGTGGGATGTAATGGAAACCGGCAATATTTCAGTTGTATTCGGCTCTGGTGTGTATATGGGACGTGAGCCTTATATTCTACTGGATCACAGAAATATGCCGATGTATACGGCTCCCGCATTTCGCTAAAAATACAACTACTATAACGAAGGAGGTGATACTATGGTCAAACTTTATAGAACATACGACGTGTTTGATACGAAAAACGAAAAAGCACGTAACGAATGGCTGACAGTTTGTATATTTGACGCTTTGAAATGCGGGTTATCATGCGAACGTGTCGTGGATGGAACGAAAACGAAGCTGTATATGACTGGAACGAAAAAACAGTTTGTTACGTATTATCTAAATACTATGTTTTATAACAAACATGTTATGGCTGGTGTTCGAAGATTGATGCAGTGTATCTCTTGGAGATGATCTAATAGAGATCTGTGATGTTTTCACAGGTCTCTATTATTTTTCGCAGATTTTACAACTACTATAATGGAGGCGAATAGTCTTACATTATATTTTGGAGGTATTTATTATGAAAACAGTGATCATTAAGCTGGATCCGAAGAGGGTGCACAAAAACGCATTGTACTTTACGGCAATTCACAGGGTTATTATAAAAAAACTCGAGTTTGACGATGATTTTAACATGCGTGTTTTCGACCAAAAAATCGAGGTCTCTTGTGACAATGAAGAACTCATTAACATGCTAAAAGAACTTGTGGAAGACGAAAACGACTAAAGACTTCGAGGTCTTGTGAGATTTATATTCTTGCAGGGCCTCTGAGTTTTTTTTGAAGGAGGAATTTTTAAATGGACGATGAAGTGTGCGCATATTTCGCAAAACGACTTTATAACGTAGGGCTAGATATAGATTCTATCAAATTCTCTTTACGTACCCTTGACTGTGAATCAACAAGCTTATTTATTCATGCAGACAAGGCTTTTTCTGAGATTATGGCCGCTATAAATGAACTTCTGAATGAGGAGGAAAACAAATGAGCAACGGTGAAGACTATGCATATATGACTGAAACAATGCATCGTATCAATCAGGACATTGATATTCTGAGAATGAAAATGATAAATATGAGTGACTACATGGGAGCTAATGTTCATCGAGATGAAGTCAAGAGACTTTCACGAACATTGGCAACAGTATCTCAAATGTGCAGAAATGTTTACATTGATCTGATCAAACTCGAAATGGAAGATAGGGAGGACTTTTTAAATGGCAACAGTAAATAAGGATAATTTTCAGAAGAAGACGACTGCGAAGAAAGAGAGAGCAAAACTTTCTTCTGTGGTCACGACAGGTAAAGTGGAGGCAAAGAAGCCATCCATTAAGTCTAAGCTGGCAGACGTATTCTTGTCAGAGGAGAGAGGGAATGTTGGGCAGTATTTGATATTCGACGTGCTGATCCCGGCGATTAAGGATACAGTCTGCAATCTCGGACACGCAGCATTGGACAGATCGTTTTACGGTGAGGGCAGACGTTATACAAATCAGTCACAAACGGGTTCCACGTATAATTACAGCTCGTACTATAAGCCTAACTACTCGTATCCACAGCAGAATCAGCCAAGTGACCGTTATGCGCATGTGAATCGTGAAGGGGTATTCAGGTTCGACACGATTGAATTTGGCATGCGAGCTGAGGCTCAGGAGGTGCTTGACTGCTTGGTTATGCGTATCGTTGACAGCGATTATGCGACCGTGGCTGACTTGTACGACCTCATCGGAAGAACAGCAGACTTCACTATGGAGCGCTGGGGATGGTATAATCTCGATACTGCATACGTAACGAATGTACGAGGTGGGTTTGTGATCAGATTGCCGAAACCGCAGCCTATTAAGTAAAAATCGCGTATTATACAATTCCTATAATGGAGACCTAGAGTCTTACATTATTTTGGAGGTATTAGATATGAATTACAAAGAAACTGTAAAAACCAAACTGATACACGTGAAGGACGAGGCTGTAGCATTTGCTGCGGAAGTTGCGCCATACATGGCAGTTGGAGTCGCTTGCGGCTTTATAACGTATGTTACGGCAAAGGCTACCTATGTTAAGGGGTACAGTCAAGGAGTCCTTAACGGAGCTCAAGCTGGCAAGAATGCGGTAATTGATATCATCAGCGATCTCGCAAAGAGTGTAGAAACTAAGTAACTAAAGTCGGAGGCTTTGTAGACAAATGTTTACAAGGTCTCTTGCTTTTTATTTTTGGGAGGTAAATTTATGGATAACTACGACACTATCATCGCTGGGTATATGCACCCATCTGTGAAACAGCTTGTTTCGTATGACGTTAACACGAATACTGGGATCTTATACGCTGGAGCTTGGAAGCCTGTTGGGGTGTTTAAAGTTGTCAAAGGGGAGGATGTATTTCAAAAATCGTTCGAAAATTGCGTTAACACAACCAGGTGTATGAATGTGGTTACTTTAAAAAACGTGATTGATTATGCCAACACGAATTTCGAGAGATCGATGTTTCGTGTTGGTGAATGCAATGGTTCATACAAATACCCTTCGCAACCGTTCATATTACGAGTCGCAACTCTTACTGTTAGCGAATACGAGACATTTTGTGAATAGTATTACATTTATTCGTTTGGAGGCATCATTATGAAAGACGTGAATCAGTACAGAGACGAGATGGCTGCTCATATTATTGCAGAGGTCATGCAAAAAATGCCAGAGCTGATTTGTAAAAAGATGGATAAATACGAGATCGCATACGATGACAAAATCGCTGAGGCTATGATTGAGATGTATACTGCCGGATTAAACGATGGCTTGTCACGAGCAACACAGGTAATGCAAAGCGCGATTGATGTATAAAGCAACCAAAGAATTATTGGAGGGAAATACTAATGGATGACATTCGAGAACTGACAGATCCGATCGCCAAGAAAAACGGAAGAGAAGTGATTTCTGTAGTGGCTATTGAGGAATGCTCTGAGTTGCAGAAAGAGATTACTAAGATGATGCGTGAACGTGGAAACAAAATGAATCTGCTGGAAGAAATGGCGGACGTTTATATTTGCCTGGCTGAGTTGAGATGGTGCTATGGTATCACTGATCACGATCTAAACTCTATGATTATGCGGAAGATCATAAGAACATATGGTCGTAAGAGTATTCTATCTGGACCAAAGGAGGAAAACAATGAAAATGTATGACGAACGTTTAGTCGATATCGAAGCAATAGGAAAGCTTATTAAGGAAAGACGCACAGCATGGGGAATTACACAGGCAGATTTGGCATTCGAAGCTAATATCTCACAGCCAACGCTTTCAGAAATCGAGCGTGGACTGATGCCGCATGTATCGTTTGAAGCCCTTTTGCGAGTTGCATTTGCTTTGATTTTCGATATTTCTGATATTTGTATTGTTAAATTTCAGCCGAATAAATGGTGGAGGGATAGAGCATGAGAATCGAAAAACAGTCTTTTTCAATACTGAATTATATTTCAAAAGATGGCAGAGACGAGCTGAGACTTATCGAGAGAGCTGGACGAGTTTGTTACAATAGCCCGATGAGCTCGTCTTTTGATGAGACCAAACGTTTCGTAAAGGGGCTGATTGACAGAGGCCATGAATCAGTGCTGGAGCATTCCTTGTTGGTCGTTAAACTGAATACAAACCGAGCAATCGCTAATGAGCTCGTTCGGCATCGGCACGCTGGATATTCTCAGGAATCCACTCGGTATGCAAACTTCACAAAGGAACGTTTTGGAGCGGAGATCACTGTGATCGATAATCCATATCTTGACTCTGTAGCACACGGTGAATGGGTTCGAGCTATGGAGACGTGTGAAGAGACTTATCACAGAATGATTATGGAAGACGGATATAAGGCTCAAGATGCCAGAGGAGTGTTGCCGCTTGACCTGCAGACTACACTCGTAATGTCTGCAAACTATCGAGAGTGGAGACATGTTTTCAAACTCCGTACAGACAAGACTGCTCATCCGCAAATGAGAGATCTGATGATTCCTCTGCTGTTCGAACTCAAGGGACGAATCCCTGTGATATTTGACGATCTGGGGGTAGAGCTGTGAAGTACGAAATAATGCTGGCAGTTTTCTTTGCTGCGATCGTGTTTATTGTTGTTGATACTTTATTGAAATGAGGTGACTGGTAAATGACATACGTATTTATGTTTATATTCACGATTCTAGAAATATCTAATCTGAATTGGCTGTTTTATAAAGCGCAAAATGCTACATATCCTCGCGATGTTAAAAGTATTAGTTCTGCTATAACGGCTATGCTAATCCTTTTATATACATTCATCGTTACGAGAGGAGAACTATAATGATTTTGGAGGTATACTAAAATACAAATATATAGATGCGATATGTGCGGAGACTGTACTGAACGAGTTTTAACGGTCACATTCCATGATTCATTGTACGCGGCAGGAAGCGTTGACTTGTGTCCACGTTGTATGGAGATGGTACTGTACGAGTTCAGAAAACACATTTCTTCTCCATATTATGGTGAAGATTGCAAAAGAATTGAACAGATCGAGCAGAGACTAAATTTAACGGAGGAGTAATCAAAATATAGAATATACAGAGGTGATGATAAGGTGCTAACGGTAGTATCTATTATATTTATAGCTTTGCAGGTTCTGATCATTAACTGGATGTATAATCGCTACGATGATAGCTTGGAACCAGTTAAAATCAAGATTCAGGCGATAGCTGCGTTGATTTTTTTAACATACTTGTACACCACGGTAATAACAGAATGGAGGCTAGAATGGTTGTTCTGAAAATTATCACGGTAATAGCTCTTTTGGCGCTGGTTGCATTGACTAATCACTGGGTAATTGAAGAAACGGAGGTTGACGAATAATGAAGACTGTAATCTGCGATTTTTGCAGAGAACGAGAAGCGGATCGTAGTTTCAAAGTCAAATATAAAATCAGAGGCTGGCATCATATCGATATTTGTAAAACATGCTTCGAAATGCTAATGGAGAGGCAGAGGGAGGTACAAAATGAACACGCGCATAAAGAAAAACGCGTTCGTTCTTAGCCCAGACGAGTACGTAAAGGTGACTAATGATGTTTACAAAACCGCTCTTGAAGACGGCGTTCGGCAGGGTATTGCTGCATGTTTACTCTGTCTGAATATGCACTACGACTGGAAAGAAAAGCGCCTTTCTCGTTTTGCTGGCGGAGTGCAAGATATTCTCAAATTGCCTAGTGTACTAGGTAAAGATATTGACGGGAACACAGTTGTTGAGTATCTGAGGAACGAATTCGGCATTGATATTGATGAACTTGAAATGGAGGTTAAACTATGACTAAACTTATTGTTGTATCGGTGGCATTTCTTGTTGCCCTGATCATGATTACGATGTACTTTGTAGTGCATGTACATCGCGACGTTAGTACCGGAGAATTCCAACCAAAAGATGGACTGACTTTTATGCGCATGGTCATCGGAGATGTATGCCTAGCTGGTTTCATTACGGGATTGATCGTGTCGAACATTATTATTGGATAGGAGAAGCAAAATGACTTGTAAAATGTGTGATATTTGCGGGACTATTTTTAGTAAAGAACAAAATATTGTATTTTTTAACGGTTTGAACTCAGTGGGTAGCTATGATGTTTGCAAATGGTGTGCTTCAAAACTGATTAACTACCTGGGCAAGGAATCGCATGCTAAAGGGGAGGAGAAAACTGTAAATAGACTCATCGAAATGCGTAAGAAAATGGAGGTAGATAAAGATGAAATGTGAATTCATTGAGGATCTGGAGTACTCCCACGAGGCTGACAAGCTTCGCTTGAATCGAGTGAAGACGTCGTTTTACAAATACGGACCGGCTAAGATCAATTTCGGCGATAAATTGGTCAACGCTCTTGAATCGCACGATCTGTGCGTCGAGAAGTATAAGAAAACAAAGAACATGGAATATTTGCTGGATGCTATGAACTATTTGATGTTCGAATACATGTATCCGCAAGAGGATGGAGCGTTTTTCAAGGCAACCGATAGTGGCGAATCTGCCGGCATCTCTGGGATGTCTTATAATGAAATGAAGGAGAAATACTAATGGCATACGATAAAAAATGCTGGACTTATATTGTCCTAAGGCGTAGACCAATCGATGATCTAAAAAGAATTGTGTATACATGTGAGCAATATGAGGTTGAAACCAGCTGTGATTTTACTGAGATGTTTGTCTCATATTCAAAGGTGGACAGAGTCGAATACGTATATTTCGGCATCTACGCTTCTGAACAGCAGTTCTGGGATTTCTTTGATATTTTGAAAAGCTGTGGGTACAAGATTGTTGGATGGTACGACGTGTGGACTAATGTACGGAAGGTGACAAAGAATAAGAGGTTAGTATGAAGACCGAGGATTACTATTTAAAACGTCTAATCGCTGTTCACAACAAGTACGAAGATGACATTGAATTGAATCACGAGTATAGTGATGAATTGCTTATTGATATTCTTCGAGACCTTGGATGGGACAGACTTGCTGACGAATATGAGAGCACTTACAAATGGTACGCATAATTCGCGAAAAATACAGATGCTATAATGGAGACCTAAGAGTCTACTAAATTGTATTGGAGGATACTACTATGAACGAACAGGAAAAGGTAGAAACTACTGCCGAGGAAGCAAAGGAGGAAACTACTGTGGAAAAGAAGAAGTTCAATTTTAAGAAGATCGGCATCATTGTTGGTGCGGTTGTGGCTACTGCTGCAGCTGTCATCGGTGGTGTTGCTGTCAAAAAGAGAATGGACGGGAGCGATTCCGATGATGATTTCTTTTTGTCTGAACCGGAAGATGACTACATCGAAACTGAAGCATCGGTAGAAACCGAAACGACAGAAGACTAAAGGACTAAGGCGGGGATCTTGTAGACGAATTGTTTACAAGGTCTCTTGCTTTTATTTTTGGAGGTACACTAATGATTACTTTTTTCGATCATATTCTCAATTATGTTGGTTTGCATAAAGCAGATTATGTTATCTCTGACGAATTTTATGCTAACGTGAAAGGACCTCGCAATAGAAAAATTGAGGCTAAGGTATATAGCATCACTAGTGCCGTTTCCACTTCTGAAAATCAGATGGGTCCCAGATTTTTCGTTGTACTTGACGATAGCTACGAATGGGCTGAAATCACTGGAACAGAGTACAAAGCTTTAGATATACTGAGAGATGTTGACGATGCTTTAGAAATTCTCGGTGGAGATGAGCATAGCGTAAAGATAGAGTATGATACAGAAACATGTAAAATTAAAATTACCGGAAAAAGCTTTAAAATTACACGGGATAATGTTAATGATATCGATGAATTTTTAAAAGTAGTAGATGCCATGGGCTATATCCGTAGCGGTGAATTCTATGAACGAATTAAGGAGGCAAAACATGAGTAAACTAGGGCCCGAGTTAATAGTTAAAATCGTGTCGTCACATTTTTCGTCAAAAAGTTTTTCAACATATGTGGAAAATCCGTATATCGATCAGATGTTTAAACTTCTTAACAAACCGATATGTACATCTATTACGGCTGACGATCGCATATTATTCAATATCAGATCTCGCAATGCGAAACTTTTTACAGCATTTGCATTCAAATTTGATTTTGGTTTTTGCGCTAAGTACCTTGTTCTTGGCGGGGACATGAAACGAGTTGTGTCTATACCAGCATATTTATATAAGGCTTTGGATGTGTATGAGCAGCTTGGGACGGATTTGGATTATTCTGTTATAGAATATTTGCCTTATGAGAACGTAGCAAAATGCGCTTTCAACAAAAGAGAAGTGACAATAGAGATTGGAAGCACCGAGAGGTTCTGGAAATTCATTAAGTCACTGGATGATATACGTAAAGGATACGTCGCAGACTTTTTTAAGAACGGCGATTACAAGGAGGAAGTTTTATCATGAATCACGACTATAATCCGATTTTAATTTGTAACGGAAATGAATATGATCTTAAGAATGGAGGAGAGTTGATCTGCGGAGGCTGCGGCTATGTGTTTGACTCCAACGAAGCTGAAGAACTCTTCAAAAATGTAGAGTTCAAGCCTGGTCGTAGAGAGTTTGGGGGCGATGTATATTCGTCAACGCCATTATGCTGTAGACAGTGCTTCCGAGAGTTTAAACAGATATACTTCAGTGAACGTCGTGCGACGCACTATGTTTACCATCGTCTATATTTTAAGAAACGTTACATAACTAAATATGGCGAACTTATTTTGGAAAAAGATAGCCACTTTGCTGAGTTTATCCCGTTCTGGGATCCGAGTAAAAGACACAAAATGTCACATGTCGACGCAATTGCATATATGTTATATTCTTATCTAAGTCCTTTAGGATATTTAGCTGAAAATGTAGAGCTTCATGTCGGAACTATTAGTTATTGGGAACTATGCGTCCTAGATGAATGCATCGCATCGGATTTGCACGGGGACATTTCCAGTCTTGTACGTGGATGTCTGCGAACGTTTCTGCTGAAGAATTTTGATAAAATCATTGTGAGTATGCGTGAGATGGAAAATGATCGTTTCTTTTCAGTAGGAGGTAATATAGATGATTGATATACGGTCTTTTAATAAAATATATGGTTACGAGCAGTTTTATTCGGACGGTGACATTCTTGAGATGCCGAATAGCGATTATGTGTTACTTCGTATCTCAGGCACGAGGGTTATCCCTATGCTATATGGGCCTGATACTCGTCATCTCGGCACATATGCTATCATAAATCTGAGAACTGGACGCGTTATATGCACTCGTGAAATCTATGACTACAATTTGAAAGTGCTGGGTTATACAGCAGAAAACAAATTGTCCGGGGACTTCACCAACGTGTTACACTATGATGGAGGAGCTCGGTTAACTGAATATATGAATAGAGTACGTGCCCAACGGATTCTATCCTCGCAGATTTTACAACTCCTATAATGGAGGCGAATAGTCTTACATTGTAAATGGAGGTATTATTATGAGAAAGGTTAAGAAAATATTCTATAGCAACACCGAGCGAGTTGAACGGCTAACATCGGAAGCATTCGGTATTATGGAACCTGGAACTGAAATGACAGTTCGGGTCCGTCGTAACGGCAGAACATGTTTAAAAACAAACTCGCCTTCGGTATTAGAATTGTTTCAAACTGAAATATTTAACTTCGATAAAAAGAGAGACGAAAACGACTAAAGACTTCGAGGTCTTGTGAGATTTATATTCTTGCAGGGCCTCTGAGTTTTTTTAGTAGGCTAAAAGCATTAAAACTTATATTTCTGAGGAGGAATAATTTATGAATTTCAAAGCATTATTTAAAGTAGTTGGAGAGATCATTAAGGATCATGCTCCGGAGATTTGTGCTGTTGCTGGCACTGGACTGATGATTGGCGGTGCTGTATTGGCCGCTAAGGGAACTCTTGCAATTGACGAGGTTCTGGACGAACATAAGGAAAACATGGAGAAGATCAATAAGGGCGTTGAGGATGACTTGGTAAGCAAGGATGGCGTTCATTATCGTGATCTGGCTACGCAGGACAAGGCTCTGACATGGAAGAAGACTATTCTGGGTTTCACTAAGGCTTATGGCCCGGCTCTGGCTTGCGAGATTGGCGGTGCTCTGCTGGTATTCAGCGGTTTCAAGTGCCTGAGAAAGAGAAATCTTGCTTTGGCTGGTGCTTTGACATCTGTCACTGAGGCGTTTAATAAATATCGTTCTCGTGTAATTGCAGAAGAAGGCAAGCTGAATGATATTTACTACAGAACTGGTAAGAAGGCAAATAGTGATAAGACTGAATGGGTTTTTGATGAAGAACACGGTGATAAGGCTGTTCCCGTAATGGACGATGACTGCGATCCCAACGAATTTGGCGGTCCATATTCTTACTGTTTTGACGAGGCAAACAGCCCTAATAACTTCAGTAGAAAGCGGTCAGATAATCTGTTCTTCGTTACGTGCCAGGAAAAATGGTGTAATGCCCAGCTGGAAGAGCACGGATATTTGTTCCTGAACGAGGCTCTTCGTGTACTTGGTATGCCTGAGGTCGAGATTGGACAGGATGTGGGCTGGATTTATGACAAGAATAACGACTACAAGATCGACTTTGGCATCGCTGAGTTTATCAAGGAACACGCCGAACACCTGGACGACGAAAATGATTCTGCTTTCTGGCTTGAACTGAATTGTGATGGCTATATTCGTGATAAGATTTGGAAGGCAAGCCGTGAAGCGAGAAAGGCTGGTAAGAAGTAATGTTCAGATACATGATGCACACTTTTGATGACGTGTTCGGACTATTACGAAACAAATTATTTTAGAGGTATGATTGACGTGTATAAGATCTATGAATTTTATAAAGAACCATGCGATGATAAAACGGAGGCAATTAAAATTAAACCTGAGTATTATATTTATTCTTGGAAGGCTGGAGCGTTCAGATCCGACGAGCTAAGCAAGAGCCTTAAAGGATATTCTTGCCGAAACACAGCCGAGAGAGTCGCAAGATTTCGGTTTGACTGCATGCATGACCGGATTCGGTATTGTGTCGCTCTTACTGACGAAGAGGCGTTTGTTGAGATGACCAGACAGAATTTGCCGAATGCGTATTTCGATACTGACAATGCTGAGATATGCTATAAATGTGGACGGCTTTTCCGTGCGAGATCTGGTATGTTTGGAAGCCAGTTTTGTACCGATTGCTTATTGAATACTTGCGACGCCGATAACCGAAAGGAGGAATCCAAGTGAGAAAGATATTTAATCCGGTGACCAGAGTCGGTTTGTTTATCGCTGGCTCTTCACTTATTTTGGGAACGTTATTCGGTAAGAACGTGGCTAAGAAGTTCGCTGGTCTGGCTTCTGGCCTTGCTTTGTTGACTTGGGGGTGCTGATATGTGGACTAGACGAAGGATATTAGTCGCTATAATCCTCTCTGCTATGACGAGTGGTTATATTTCATACTTAAGCTATAACGGCGCTTTCGACTCAGTTAAACTGGATAACGTGGTCTGTAAGGCTCTAGACGGAGCGATGAAAGAAGTTGGAGGTACATTAAAATGAACATGACAGCTATTTACTCCTTTATTGGAGGGGTTGTAGTCGGTGGATTGGTGTCACTTTTTGTGGCTGATAAGATCTTGAGAGCCGATTACGACAAGAAATGTGAGGAAGAGCAGGCCGCAATCAAGCGGTATTACGAAACAAAGACTGATATTTCCGCCAAAAAAGAGGAAGAAGAGGCTAAAACCGAGCCGTTTATGGATATTTTGACGGTTGAGAAGCCTGAGGAACCGAAAATCTCTGGTAAAACGCAGTATTCGAGCTATGCAACTAAGCCGATCGACACTGATAGCCAGGAATTTAAGGATCTGATGAAAGAAGTTGACGGATATTCTTCGGAATCTTACAAAGAAGCGCGTCTAAACGCTGAACTTGGGCCGTTTGTACTGCCAGAAAAGGACTTCAGAGCGGGAAATTACCCAGTTGACTACGGCGAAGAGGGCCTTACGTACTACGATGAGGAGAATGCACTGTACAACGCAGACGGAGATCAGCTATACGACGGCTATGACTTGATCGGACACTGCCTTGATGACTTCTGTGAGCCTGATGAAGAGGGAAATTTACCCTCAGAAATGTTCGTTCAGAACGATCGAGAGCGAATGATTTATATTTTGACGAGGGAGTGAGGCTGAGATGAGGACTTTTGAGTGCTCTAGATGCGGGAAAAATGTGAGAGATGGCATAAACGGCTCACGTTTGAGCTTATGTCTTGGATCTACGTGGCTTGTAACCCGCTGTTATTGCAAAGAATGTGGTAAAAAAAAACAGCAAAAGAGATGATCAACGCTATGTATGGACTCAATTTGCCGATAACAATCGAGGAAAACGGTGACGAAAGGAGCGAAAAACAAGAGAAATGACCTATTTGGGATGGTTAATAAGTGAAATCCATGGCGAAGAATACACATTTTTGCTGAAAAAGCTGTCAGAAATCGACTTTTATTGGTCTGATAGGATCCCAATTGACGAAAATCGGGCTAAAGATGGGCTTGCATTGCGCGATGAGTACGATATTTTGGCTGTTTCGGAGGGTTGGGAAGACCGAAAATCTGGATATTTTGACGAAGATCGTATCGAAAAACCCTGTTCTGTGCTTGAAATGATGATCGCAATGGCTCAAAGAATCGAAAATGACACCATGTCTGACGGTATTATGGACCGTTCTGTTGAGTGGTTTTGGGTCATGATTGGCAATTTAAACCTTGATTTTTTGACAGATTTGGCCATGTCTTACGACGGGATGTGTTATGCTGAGATGGTTATTTTGAGGTGGTTGGATCGTCATTTTGGGCCTGACGGAAGGGGTTCTCCGTACCCGACAAGGCGTTTTGGGCGGCAGTATGAAGACCTCAGAAACACTGATATTTACACAAGTTTTCAGTGGTATTTGAACGAAAATTGGGGTGAATTATCTGAGTAAAAATGGGCTAAAAGTGTGACAAAAAGTGTGACAAAATTTGCAGTTTTTCGAAAATGTTATTTTTGTGATATTACGAAAAGCATAATTTTACTCAAAAATAGGCTAAAAACGGCAAAAATAGCCAAAAAGTGTGACAAATGTGACAAAATAAAAACGGTTTGTCACACTTTTGTCACACCCAAAAAGTCCAAAAAAGCCCGAAATTGCGTGGTTTTTTTCTTTGTGTGACAAAGTGACACTTTTTTTGTTGTTTTTTTATATATAAAATTAAAATATATGAGAAACGACTACACACAATTTTGTCACACTTTTGGAAAATCGTAAAAATACACGGAAAGGAGGGGTTGACAATAACAAATGAAGCAATATGTAAAACCGTGTATTTCTGAGACCAAAAACGGAACAATTGAGGTCCATCCAGAGTTCCAAGCTAATGGTAAAGATTTCATGACCAAGGGCAATAGGTTTTATGCTGTTCTGGATCCAAAGACGAATTTCTGGATTACAGATGAATCTGAAGCAATAGACCTGGTCGATGAGCAATTATATTCTTTCGCTAGAGAAAAGTTTGTAGAGACAGATGATGGACGTCTGGTCAATGACATTGGCAAACCGGTTAAGGTCTTGTCCGTCAATAATTACCAAACCAAGAAATTGAAAGAGTGGAAAGAGTTTCTAACAAAAGTAGCCCCCAATCACAATTACCATCCACTCGATTCAGACATCACACCAATTGACACAGAAGTCAAACCGTCACAGTATAGATCGAAAAGGCTGTTATATTCTATAGCCGAGGGAACTACCAATGCTTACGAGAAGTTTATGTCAACCTGCTATAGTGCAGAGGAGAGACAAAAGATCGAGTGGGCAATCGGTTCGATATTTACAGGTGAGTCAAAACATATTCAAAAGTTCATCGTGATGTATGGAGCACCTGGTACCGGTAAGTCAACAGTGATGAATCTGATTCAAGATTTGTTCGAAGGATACTGGACCGCTTTTGACGTTAATTCACTTGTCTCACGAAACAATCAATTTGCTACCGCAGCATTCAAGGACAATCCTCTCGTTGCAATTCACCACGATTGTGACATGAGCAAGATTCACGACAACAGTATCTTCAATTCTCTGGTCTCGCACGAAACGATCTACATCAATGAAAAAGGCAAACCCCAGTATCCGATGAGAATAAGTTCGTTTATATTCTTGGGAACCAACGAGATTGTCGATGTGCCTGACACAAAGCGAGGAATTGTTCGTCGCATGATCGATGTTTATCCCACTGGCAGAACATTACCGAAAGAGGAGTATGATATTTGTGTCGAGAACATGAGATTTGAACTGGGGGCGATTGCGTATCATTGCATTCAGGTGTTCGAGTCCCTGGGCAAGAATTACTACAACTCGTATAGTCCAACACAGATGATCAACAAATCAAACATTCTGCGTAATTTTATATTTGACAAGTACGATGAGTTTGTTAGAACTGATCCGATCAGCAGAGATATGGCTTATGACTGGTATCGAGATTACTTCGAGAAGTCCGGTCTCGGTTATGCTCCTAAACGAATTATATTTGGCGAACAGCTTAGAGAGTACTTCGAGTCATATAAGGATCGCGCTAGACTGGATGGTAAGTTGATTCGTCATGTGTATAGCGGGTTTAGGCGAAGTATGTTTGCCGACGATATTGTTGAGATCGATTGTAATGGTGGTGCGAGCGTTGAGGTCGAGGCTGAAGAAAAGGTGGAGCCTGATATCCCGGAATGGTTGCGGTTCGAAGAGCCTAAGGACGGTAAGTGTAAGCTCGATGATATTTTGGCAGACTATCCAGCGCAGTATGCTACGGATCAAGGAGGTCCGAAGAATAAATGGCCTAAGGTCAAAACGAAATTGCGTGACCTAGATCAGTCTAAGCTACATTATGTGAAAGTACCAGTGAATCTGATTGTATTGGACTTCGACATCAAGGTAAATGGCAAGAAATCCTTAGATGCAAATTTGGAGGCAGCAAGTAAATTCCCGGAGACGTATGGTGAGGTCAGTCAGTCTGGCTCTGCTATTCATCTGCATTATTGGTATGACGGTGATCCAACTGAGCTTAGCAGAGTATACGATCTGGACGTGGAGGTAAAGGTGTACACTGGCGACGCGAGTCTTAGACGACGCTTAACTAAGTGCAATAATCGAGAGATTGCTCACATTTCCAGTGGACTCCCTTTGAAAGGAGATGGAAAGAAGAAAATGCTCGATTTTAAGGTTGTTGAGAATGAGAGAATGCTTCGATGCATGATCAAGAAAAACCTCAACAAGGAATACCACGGATACACCAAACCATCCATGGATTATATTTTCAAGTTGGTGGAAGATGCATACAATGCTGGTAAGAAATACGACATCACAGATATGCGACCGGCGATCATGGAGTTTGCGGTAAACAGTACAAACAATAGCCAGTACTGTTTGAAGCTAATGAACAAGATGCATTGGAAGAGTGATGAACCAAGTGTTTATATTCCTTCACCAGAGGAAAATAAGATCGTATTCTTTGACGTTGAAGTATTCCCAAATGTGTTTATCTGCTGCTGGAAGTATCAAGGGTCGTCTGAAGTTACACGAATGATTAACCCTAAGCCCATCGAGATCGAGGAACTTTGCAAGAAGAAACTGGTTGGATTTAATAATCGGAAATACGATAATCATATTCTGTATGCATGGATGCAAGGATATTCTAACGATCAGCTGTTCAGATTATCTCAGCGTATCATTGCTAACTCTTTGAATTCGTCATTTGTTGAGGCGTATAACTTGAGTTACGCTGATATTTACGATTTCAGTTCAAAGAAACAGAGTTTGAAAAAATGGGAGATAGAGTTAGGCATTCATCATATGGAAAACTCATATCCCTGGGATCAACCTCTGCCAAAAGAGCACTGGAATGAAGTAGCGGATTACTGCTGTAATGATGTAGATGCAACCGAGGTAACATTCGATGCATGTAAACAGGACTTCATAGCTCGAGAGGTACTTGCCGATTTGAGTGGTTTGAGTGTAAATCATTCTACAAGACAGCATTGTACGAAAATTATATTTGGTAATGACAAGAATCCGACTCTGGTATACACTGACTTGAGTAAGGAATTTCCTGGATATGAGTTCAAGAATGGCAAGAGTTTATATTTGGGAGAGGATCCTTCAGAGGGCGGCTATGTATACGCTGAGCCTGGCATATATTACCGTGCAGGATTGCTTGACGTTGAATCACTGCATCCGCATTCGATTATTGCTTTGAACCTGTTTGGCGAGTATACCTGGAGATACAAAGATATTCTTGAAGCTCGTCTTGCTATTAAACATCATGATATCGAGAAAGCTCGAGGTATGCTTGGTGGTGTACTGGCTAAATACCTGGAAAGCGAAGAACAGGCTGATAAGCTGGCTAAGGCTCTGAAGATCATCATCAACTCTATCTATGGCTATACTTGTGCAACGTTTGCAAATCCGTTCAAATCACCGGAGAATGTTGATAACATTGTAGCTAAGCGTGGCGCTCTGTTCATGATGACTCTGAAAAAGAAGCTTCAGGATATGGGAATTCAGGTTATCCATGTCAAGACGGACTCGATCAAGATCCCGAACATTACTAAGGAGATTATTGATTTCGTTAATGACTTCGGACACAAGTATGGATACAACTTTGATCACGAAGCTACATATGAGAAGATCTGCCTTGTAAACAAATCTACTTATATTGCTCGTTATGACGGCGGAAAGCACGATGGAGAATGGACTGCAACAGGTAAGCAGTTCCAGGTTCCGTACGTGTTCAAGACATTGTTTACACATGAAGACGTCGTGTTTGATGATCTTTGTGAATCGTTTGAGACTAAAACGGCATTCTATCTTGATCGAGCTGAGGGTCATCCAGAGGGGTATCACGATTATAAATTCGTTGGTAGGGTTGGACGGTTCTGTCCTGTTCGTCCTGGGACCGGCGGAGGTTTCCTCATGCGAGACAAGGGAGAGACATACATCAAACAGAAAGCCGCTTATGACAAGTGCGGTGGTGTAAACGAGAAGGGTAAGCCATTAAAGGTTCCAAGCAAATACGCACTTGCTACTGGCACTGACGGATATTTGTGGAGAGAAGCAGAACAGGTAAAATCAATGCACCTTGAGAAAGACATTGATATTCGATATTACGCAAAACTGGCTGACGACGCTGTCATGGCCATTTCACAATTCGGAGACTTCGATGCATTTGCAAATGCTGAAGCCCCATTTTAAGTTTAAAGGAGATTATATTTTATGAACGCACTGAGCAACATTTCGATCGAGAACGCGCACATCATTTTCCGGAACTTCTCTGGCGAAGAGAGCAAGTTCAACAAGAAAGGCAGTAGAAACTTTGGTGTACTGCTCGACGTTGATCTCGCTGCTCTGATGAAGAAGGACGGCTGGAACGTAAAGGAACTTCCGCCGAGAGAAGACGGTGATATCCCCACTTACTGGCTGCCGGTAAGCGTTGCATTTGGACACATTCCACCGAAGATCATGCTGGTTACTTCGAATAGCATGGCCCCGCTTGATGAAACAACAGTCAATCAGTTGGACTACGCTGAAATCGCAAGTATTGATCTGATCGTTCGCCCGTACTGCTGGGAAGTAAACGGAAATAGCGGAGTTAAGGCGTACCTCAAGACTATGTATGTTACAATTGTTGAGGACGAGTTCGCAAGTAAATACCAGAGAAACATAGACTGTGAAAAAGTCCCGTTCTAATGGAATTATATTCTCATCAGGAGAATGCCTTGAAAAAGATGCATAATGGGTGCATCCTGGTTGGAGGAGTGGGTAGCGGAAAGTCTATCACATCCCTGGCATACTATTTCGATAAAGTCTGCTGTGGCAAAGACAAACGTATGAATCCCAAGAAGAAACGGGATTTATATATTATCACCACTGCCAGAAAACGAGATAGTCATGAATGGGAAGGCGATATGGCGCATTTTCTGCTATCTCCCGATCCGACTGCTTCTCCTCACGGCGTAAAAGTCGTGGTCGATTCTTGGAATAACATTGGCAAATACGAGAACGTAGAGAATGCGTTTTTTATATTTGACGAACAGAGAGTTGTCGGATATGGCGCTTGGTCGAAATCATTCATCAAGATTTCAAAATCGAACCAGTGGATTCTTCTCAGCGCTACTCCAGGTGACACCTGGTCTGATTATATTCCAGTGTTCATTGCGAATGGATTCTATAAGAATAAAACACAGTTCACTCGAGAGCATATTATATTTGCTCGTTTTGCCAAATATCCGAAAATCGATCGTTACATAAACACCGACAAGTTATCTAGATTGCGAGCGTCTATTCTAGTGCCAATGAAGTTTGAACGCGAGACTGTTCCGCATAAGACGTTTATAACTGTTGGAAGAAATGAAGCAATGTATCAAGATTGCATCAAAGGTATTTGGGATCCATTCAAGAATGAGCCGTGTGTAAATGCAGCCGCTGCTTGCTACGTTTTACGAAAGATTGTGAATACTGATCCCACACGAATAACAGTCATTCACAAGCTGATGGCAGAGCATAAACGAGCTATTATATTTTACAACTTTACATATGAGCTTGAGATCTTGAGAGAGATCATGAACGAAGCCCAGATCGAGTACGGGGAGTGGAACGGAGAAAAGCATCAGCCGGTTCCTAAGACGGAGCGCTGGGCTTATCTAGTCCAATATACAGCTGGGGCTGAGGGATGGAACTGTATCGACACCGACACGATTATATTCTATAGCCTGAACTACTCGTATAAGATCATGACTCAAGCGGCCGGAAGAATTGATAGACTAAATACACCATTCAAGGACTTGTTCTATTACTATCTGGCGGCTCCTGGCATCGACCAAAACATTCGACGAGCTTTGAACAACAAGAAGAAGTTCAACGAAGAGGATTTTTACAACGAGGAATTCATTCCATTCTAAAGCGAGGTGATTATATTTTGGCTCGCTACAGATTAGGCGGACGTGGCAGACGCCCAAAACATGAGATGGTTCGAATCATAGAACTGGACGAAATCTTTCCATCATATCACGAAGCTGCAGATCGTATTGACGGAAATAGAGGGTGCGTCTATCTTTGCTTGCAAGGCATGCGAACATCGCATAAGGGCTATACGTTCGAGTATGTAAAAGATCTTTATCCGATCTTTGATTAACCAAATAGCAAGGGAGTTCGTGATATTTACACGGGCTCTTTTGTTTTGCCCCAAATACGCCGGGAATAGGCAGTATTTTGTTTCGCGCTTTTTACAACCCCTATAATGGAGAGGATAGGGAGAATATGCCATCTCTATTATCTTTAGCAAAGGAGGTGAAATGTAATGGTCGAGTCAAAATTCCAATCGATCTTGATTAAAGAGCTAAAGGAAAGATTCAAAGGATGCGTAGTAGTCAAGAACGATGCGAATTATATGCAGGGTATTCCAGACTTAACGATCTATTATGGTAATCGTTGGGCTATGCTTGAGACTAAAAGATCAGAAGATGCACCGCATCGCCCGAATCAAGACTATTACGTTTCTGTATTTAACAGCATGTCATATGCTGCTTTTATTTTTCCAGAGAATAAGGAGGTAATTCTCAATGAAATGGAACAGGCATTCAAAACTTGAGGGAGCTCATGCATACCTTGGGGCGTCACAGCATAGCTGGCTGAATTATTCCGAAGATCAACTGATTGCTCGGTATCATAATTCTATGGCTAAGCTAATCGGAACCAGAAAACACAATCTAGCTAAAGAGCTAATCGAGTTGGGCGTTCCGCTTAAGAATACGCATACAACACTAAACATGTATGTCAACGACGCTCTCAAGTATCGTATGAGTCCAGAAACCGTATTATATTATTCCGACAATTGCTTCGGAACAGCCGATGCAATATGTTATAACGAAAAGACCAGATTCTTAAGAATCCATGACTTGAAGACCGGAGCAATTCCGGCTCATATGGAACAGCTTGAGATTTACATGGCCTTATTCTGTTTGGAATATGATAAGAATCCAAAAGACATTCAAGCCGAATTACGAATCTATCAGAACGATGATATTTTGATCCACGAACCAATTCCAGAGCGGATTGCCGACATTGAGACTAAAATCATCAAATTTGATTCGGTTCTTGAACAACTAAAAATAAATCCTTAAGGAGGGATGACACGTGACAGACGAAGAGATCATGCATCAGTGCGAGATCTATGACAATTATATTTCTGCGCTCGACGACGATCCGGATGTTATCGAGCATTATGGAACGCCTAGACACTCCGGTCGTTATCCTTGGGGATCTGGCGACAATCCGTTTCAGCGGAGTAGAGACTTCATGGCTAACGTGACGGAATTGAAAGAAAAAGGAATGACCGATCGTGAGATCTGGGAATCAATGGGACTATCTTCGACCCAGTTCCGAGCGAAGAAATCGCTGGCTGCGAATGAAATCAAAAAATTCAATGTCATGTATGCGCAGAAACTGAAAGATAAGGGAATGTCCAATGTTGCGATTGCCAAAAGAATGGAGACAAACGAATCTACTGTTCGAGGATGGCTGAAAGATTCTGGTAATATCCGTAAGGATGAACTCGGAACGACTATGGATATGCTCGAAGAACAGGTCAAGAATAAGGGCATGATTGATGTCGGAGTGGGCGTTGAAAAACATCTTGGTATTTCGAAGGTGCGTCTTGATACAGCCGTTGCTGCTCTTGAAGAAAAAGGCTATACACGTCACAAGATTCAGGTCGCCAATGTTTCTGGTAATGGAACCCAGAAGACAACGGTCACTGTTCTTGCCCCGCCAGATACTGAATGGAAATATGTCATCCAGAATAAGGACAAGATTCATAACATTGATGATGTAGCATCTACTGACGGCGGTTCTACATATACGAAACTTCGCGCACCAGAACAGATCTCTGGAAAACGTGTTTATATTCGTTATGCAGAAGATGGCGGGGTTGACAAAGATGGTACATTGGAGCTTAGACGAGGTGTAAAAGACCTTGATATGGGCTCATCGTCTTATGCTCAGGTTCGTGTGGCTGTAGATGGCAAATACTACATGAAAGGTATGGCATTCTACAGTGATTCGATTCCAGATGGATATGATATTGTTTATAACACGAATAAAAAAAGAGGAACGCCAGACGAAAAGGTATACAAACCGCAGTCTGACGATCCGATAAACCCGTTTGGAGTAGCAATCAAGCCAGGTGGACAACGCGGTGCCTTGAATATCATGAATGAAGAAGGAGATTGGAATAAATGGTCTCGTTCTTTAGCTTCTCAGATGTTGGCAAAGCAACCCGTGGATTTGGCTAAGAAACAGCTTAAACTCACGAAAGACATTAAAGACAGCCAGTTACAAGAGATTATGGAGTTGACCAATCCCATCGTCAAAAAACATGAGCTAAAGCAATTCGCTGATGCTTGTGACAAAGACGCTGTCGATCTTAAAGCCGCTGCAATGCCGAGACAGGGTACTAAAGTTCTGTTACCGTTTCCGTCAATGAAAGAGAATCAGATATACGCTCCAGGCTTGAATAACGGAGAAGAAGTAGTACTGATTCGTTATCCACATGGAGGAAAGTTTGAAATTCCTCGACTGATTGTTAACAACAAGAACCCCGAAGCAAAGAAAGTAATGGGTAACGCCATCGACGCAGTTGGTATTCATCCAAAAGTAGCTGAACAGCTATCTGGTGCAGACTTCGACGGCGATACAGTTGTGTGTATCCCAACTAAGGGCCATAATATTAAGACGAAGAAACCTTTGGAGAAGCTAAAAGATTTTGATCCGAAGATCGAGTATCCAGGCACGACGGAGAAATCTGCATGGAAGAAGGGTTCACGTCGAGAGCATATCGAAATGGGCATGGCTTCAAATCTGATTACAGATATGACCTTGAAAGGCGCTACAGACGATGAAATCGCTAGGGCCGTTCGTCATTCAATGGTGATCATTGACACTGGTAAACACAACCTGGACTATAAGCGTTCTTACGAAGAGAACGGAATCGCAGCTCTTAAGAAAAAATACATGGGACACACTGACCCTGAAACTGGCCGCTATTCGACCTCGGTATCTACGTTACTTTCTAGAGCAAGTGGCCAGACTCGAGTTGAGAAAAGAGATCCTACTGGCCGTTATGAAATCGATCCCGACACCGGAGAAAAAGTTTATGCAAAAGGTCGGTTAAAGTATAACAAGGAAACCGGAAAATCTGAGTACACTCTTTGGAGTGAACCCTATGTTTCAAGAAAGACTGGCAAAATCGTGACCCCAACCACAACATCGACCCAGATGTTTGAAGCTAAAGACGCCCGGTCTTTAATGAGTGGGGGTTTTGGAAAAGGACTTCCTATGGAAGAAGTCTATGCCGATTATGCTAATCACATGAAAGCTTTAGGAAACCGTGCTCGTAAAGAGTACATTTCTGTAAAAGAACCCACCCTAAATAAAGAGGCTCGTTCTAAATATTCTGAAGAAGTAGAGTCTTTAAAAAAACAGCTTGACACGGCTAAGAAGAACGCCCCTCTTGAGAGACAAGCTCAGTTGATCGCCTCTTCAATGGTTGAATCTGCAAAACTGGCAAACCCCGATATGACAGACTCTGAAATTAAGAAATTAAAGGGTCTTAAAATTAAGGAGGCTCGTGAAGCAGTGGGCGCTTCTAAATACCGTGTTAAGATAACAGATAAAGAATGGGAAGCTATTCAAGCCGGGGCTATATCTAAGACGACTCTTGAAGAGATTCTGCAGAATGCGGATGAAGACCGTGTAAAAGAACTCGCCATGCCTAAGGCGAAAGCTGGAATGACACCTAGCAAGATCAGCCTGGCCAATACACTGCTGGCTAATGGCTTCACTCTCGCTGAAGTGGCAGATCGAGTAGGTGTGTCGGTATCTACATTGACTAACAACAGCAGTATCAAGGTGAAGGCAGGTGACAAGGCATGAGAGAGAGCATGATCACAACAGTCGACAATCCGTTTAGCCCATTTGATCAGCCAGATGAATGGTATACATGGGACGTAACACATGGCTACTACTCGCGTGAGCTGCTCGCACGCATTGCTCGCGTATCAGACGACATGAGTGACGCCGACATCGAGCTCATCACGAGCCAAGCGATTGACGACATCATTCGTCTTGATCTCACGAATCGTTATCGAAAGGTTTCAAGAGAATATTCTGAAGCCTGACCACCCCGGGGAGGGGTCGAAAAAACTACACCCCCTCCCATATCGCCGGTGGAATGTGTCCAAATGCAACGCTTACCGGCAGCCAGTAAGTGGGGATATC
>ERZ1024365.11-NODE-11-length-62230-cov-15.484986_pt1 | contig 62230 bp, 120 predicted proteins | sample MGYA00520788_ERZ1024365 | MGnify/ENA primary metagenome ERZ1024365 (study PRJEB33242, sample SAMEA3444265) | Homo sapiens | biome: Host associated; feature: Gastrointestinal tract; material: Stool | place: Uganda | collected 2011-01-01 ... | reverse complement strand
AATACGGCGAAGAAGTAGCCATGAAAGAATTAATGAGCATGATGACAGAAGCGGCAAAATTAGTTTATTACAATAAGGAGCAAAAAAATGAAACGTGAAAAATTACTTGTCTTGCTGTTTGCATTCAGATATGCAGTAAATCGTTTAGGTACACAGGCGTTAGCAGAAATTGAAAACGAGCTTACAGCTAATATGGAAAAATTCCCGGATTGGATGTTACAGCAAATGCAAATTTCGCTTGAAAGCAATTTTGAGTATATGCAATACAAACTAGAGGAAACCGGAAGAATCGCTTTAGACGATGATTGCCGTTTTCAAAAGCCGCTGCTTGATGCGGTAAAGGCACAAAGAGCAAAGTTAGCAGAGGGTACAACCAATGGAAATATGCTTAATTGATATTGTCAGTTGCACACTGCTTGATGTAGCTGTTATGTGTGTAGCTTTATGGATGTTAAACAGGGAGTGGTAATTTGAAATATTTACATCTTGTTGCAAGTATTTGTATGGAAATCTTTGCTATTATAGGCACTATTGGAATCCTGGTTATAATTTGGAGAGATATTTTAGGAGGTTTTTAAGATGATTAAGTTTTTGCCGACGATTGACGCACCAGCGAACACGAAGCTTCCGCAGCGTAGCACACAGTTTTCTGCTGGCTATGATTTTTACGCACCAACCGATATTTTTATTCCAGCTGGCGGCGAAAGCGTACTTATTCCGCTAAACATCAAAGCTATTATGCCTGGCGATATGGTTTTAATGCTGTTCATCCGCAGCAGTCTTGCGGTTAAGTTCAATCTGTCACTGGTTAACAGCGTAGGCATTATTGATAGCGATTATGCAAATAATCCTGATAACGATGGCAACATAGGAGTTAAATTCAGAAACAACGGCAGCGAAACTATCATCATAAGAGAAGGCGAACGCTGCGCACAGGGAATCTTCGTGCGTTACTGCGTAACATCAGACGATGAAGCAAGTGCTGTTCGTGGTGGCGGTTATGGCTCAACAGGACGCTAAACTTTATCTTATTAGCTGGCGTAGTTTAATTTCGGGCGAAGTTGATTTTCACGACAGAGTGTTAGCTGCTTCGCCTGAAGAAGCTATAAAGATAGCTACTGATGGAGATTTTTCAGAATTTCTTGAGCTGTACGACCCGGAAGTAGAAGAAATGTAGGGAGTGTATAAAATGCCGAAAAGAGAAAAAAGCATTGAAGAACAAATCAAAGAAGAAACAGCTATGCTTATAGACAGTTTTTTGCGGTGGGAACATATCCGGACCTATGGATGCCAAGACCCTTTTTATCCTGACGGCGAAAACATGAATTTAATAAGGAATCACATAATTTACGGAAAGAGCAGACTTGAAGAGCTGTGCACTGATATTCCTTTACCAGTGCAGTATTATATGCCGACTCCGGATGAAGTTGACGCAAACTATATGGCTGCCAACGGAAAGTATTACGATTACAGGATGAAGAAGTTTGCAGGCTCATATCCCGGCATTACCACAAAAACACCGAATGAGCTAAGCAACCAACAAGAATTATTTTAGAGGTGCTACATGAAAACACCATGCAGAGGATGCACAGAAAGAAAAATAGGCTGCCACGCTACTTGTAATGCTTTTAGCGAATGGAAAATCCAGCAGTGTAAAATACTGAAAGCCATGTATCTTGAAACGCTTTCACCTACAGCTGGAGCAGTTGCCAGACACGAAAAATGGATAAAGGAGCATAAATAATGAGTGTGTTTAAATCTCCATTTAGTTTTATCGGATTAACAGATGATAAATACGTTATTGTCAAAGAAGCACCAAAGAATTCAAAAGATAGCTTTACAATGCCGTTGCCTAAAGATAACGTAAATCATCCAAAACACTACACACAAGGCGGTATCGAGTGTATAGATGCTCTAAAGGCTGCTACCGTTGGCAAAACAGGCATTGAAGCTGTCTGCGTTGCCAACATCATCAAATATTTATGGCGTTATGAAGAAAAGAACGGCGTAGAAGATTGCCTAAAAGCAAGGTGGTATCTTGACCGCCTTATCGAAGAACTTAAATAACAGAAGGGAGTAAGCGCATGGAAGATATGACTGTAAATGAAAATCAAAGCACGATAACCGTTCCGCTGGCGTATTTCGAAGAACTTATCGAACGTGTGGCAGAGCAGACCGCCAAAAAGACCTCTAAAAAGCTGTGCGATGATCTGTACAGCAAAGAAGCACAGCGGAGGGATTTCGATAAGCGACTGTATAACGTGCGCTTACTGCTAAAAAATTACAGAAGCCTGCAGGAACACGCTGCGTTAAAGACCAGCGAGATTGTCAATATCGATGATGAGCAGATTTCGGCTATTGAGATTCTTGATTCGTTCCAAAACCTTAAAAGCATGGGAGCTAATGAGCTAAAGCTTGAAAGCATCATAAGCTCAACGATGCGAACGAAAGTGCTTATAAATTACATGGATGACATGATAGCACTTTACAAGCAGACCAGGTATAACAGCGGCAAGCAGGAAGATTTGCGCCGGGCAGATGTGCTTGACGTGCTGTTCCTTAAACCTTGTCCGCCGGAAGCGTATGTTACTGATATAGTAGCAAGCCTTGCGCAAAAATGGTCAGTAAGCGAACGGCAGATATGGCGTGATACAAACGATGCTGTCGAGCAGCTAACCGCTTTGCTGTTTGGCGTGGATGGTGTAAACCTGCTGGAAGATAAAAAGCGCAGAAGGGCAGCTCGGCTTGCTGAAGAAAAGAATAGCGAAAAATAACAAGAAAAACTTACCTTTTATAAAGAAAACTCTTTACAAAAGGTAAGTTTTATAGTATAATATAAGAGTAGGGAAGATAAGAAACCTACAAGAAAGGAAGTCGTAAAAATGGATAAAAAGAAAAAAGAAATGTTTACAATTAGCGTTGTTTTAACTACTAAACAAGCCGTGCGGTTAATGGATATGTACCTTTACGAAATCGGATACCTCGAACTTCCCGATGATGCGGTTATTAAGGCTGTACAGAAGCCGGACTTAAAGAAAATTAAAACCTTTGTTAAATTGCTAGGTGGTAGCGTTAATATCTTAGATAAATGGTTCGTGGAAAGCTACCAATAAGAAGGAGAATTAAAATGAAAAAGCAGGAACTGAAAAAATTTGCACAAGAGGCATTACAAGAGTATTGCGGATTTGCGCCAAAACTAAAACAAATAGTTTTGCTTGAATCCTACACAGAACATAATGTATGTACATACCTTATGTTTAAAATAGATGGTTACGAAAATCTGTATCAGGTAACTCAAAAAATGGAAAAGGGTTGGTTTTTGGTACAGGGAAGATGCTACATAATGAATATTGTTGAGCCGAGTAAGCAATAAACGCTGATGACAGGAGCTTAAGCTCCTGTAAAGCTACCGGGTAGAAGGTTCAAAGTCCTTGCCAATAGCTTTAGAAAGGAAGTCGATTTTATGAACTATGCAATTTTAGTGAAAACTGTGGTTGATGCCAATGGCAAAACCAACTCTGTGGAGAAAGTGCCAATGATGGAGGTATTCCCAACTATTTCCCTGGAATCTATGTACAAGCTTTGCGAATGCGAGCTTGTCGACATCAAGGATATGCCGCTTCAACTGGTAGAATTTGACGGCGAGCTTGGTATTATCCCGGCAGTCACCCTGGTGTTTGATGAAGAATTTCTTCTGAAGAACGAGAAGCCTGTAGCCAACGAGCTGGCGAGTGTTATTTATGGTTACGGCAGATTACATGACCAATGCTTGTGCGGTAACGTGCTGCTGTGCTACACCAACGAAGAAGGCGAATGCATGCCGTTCAGTGAGGGTGAAGCAAACGCCGTTGTGAAGTGCTTAGAAAGAATTAACAAGCATATTGGAGATATGGAGTTTAAGGTCCAAAAACCAATGATGAAATTTATGACATTTTAGGAGGGATAGATGATGTTGAAATACAAAAATTACTCAACCTTGATCAACGAACAGCAAAAGGAATACGAAAGCTTTACCAAAGATAAAATGTTCTTTGCTTTTACTGAAGAACAGTTCAACGAAGGCATGAAAAAATTTGGTTTAGCGCCGGATGATACAGACAAGGTTTATCAAATTGGCTTCGGAGGATATATTCTCCGTACATATTCTAAAGCTCATAATGATTTGGTAAAACGCCTGAACATCGAAAAGAAGGAGCACATGAAAGATTTCGGCTTCTTGAAATCAGCTTTTCGTTACGAACTTGCGAACCATGAGTTTTGTGTAACTTATGAACTTGACGATACGCTGGATGCTTTACTTTTAACTTATGAGCAAGTTAACGCTGACCCGGTTATGAAAAAGGCTTTACTTGAAGCTAAGAAAGAATATCTTAAGAATTGTGAAGATTGGATGTGATTAACATGAGAACAAGACAGCTTATAAAATATGTACTGATGTTGGAAACGCTCCCTCTTGCCGGAGATGAGTTCCATGAACTAATGGCAAATACTAAACGCCGCCAAAAGAGAATCGACGCACTGCGTGAAAAGCTTCTGATGCCAGCAAGCTGTTATCCCTACAAACAGGCATAAACAAAAGAACCAGCGTACGTCGAAAGGCGTGCGCTGGAAAAAAGATTGGAGTGAAAGTTATGTGTAAAGTAGCAGAAAAAAGCTACCAGGAGTTATGTGAAGCATTGTTGGGGCAAGAAGCTTATAAGGTTTCCGAATTAACGGCACAGAAGTTGTATCGCCTGGAAGATACAGACGAGCTGAAAGCATATGGATTAGATAAACAGAAAGCAGAAGCTTTCTTGTGTGGTGTAGAGTTAGGAAAAAGAGCTTTCACCGAAACCAAAGCTGAGGAAAAAAGACACTGCTGTGATCCGCAAGATTTAGCTGAATTTATGATGCCGAAGTTGCGGTATCTGAATCATGAAGAATTTTGGGTGATTGCAGCAGACAGCAAGAACAGAATTATTGAAGCAAGAGCTATATTGAAAGGAACGCTGACAAACTGTTATGTTCATCCTAGAGAGATTTTCAAGTATGCCATCATGAAAAATGCTGCTGCAATTTTTGTAGCACATAATCATCCTTCAGGTCTTGCAACACCTAGTGCTGACGATAAAAAGTTAACCAGGGATATTGTTAAAGCCGGGGCAATAATGGGAATACCTTGCTACGATCATATAATTATAGGTGACGGCAGCTACTACAGTTTCCAGGAAGATGAACAAATGTAAGGAGGAGTAATAAATGTTACAGGGATTTGAGCAGTATTTTTTTAAAAAAGAACCTGAGCTTACCATATCGCAAACTAGAGGAGTTTTTTTTAATACTGGAACTGTACAGGCGTTAAAAAAATGTGAATATGTTCAAATATTTTTCAAAGACAGCGAAAGGCTGTTGGCTATACAAGTCGACCAAAAATTAGATAATTGTGCCGTACCATTTAGGCCGAGAGCTAATGGTGTTACATATAAGTCGTATGATTTTAAGCAAAAGGTTTCGGCATTAATGAGTGTAAATTTTTCTGACTATGCTTCATACAAAGTCGGAGGTATATATTTGCCTAAAGAAAATGCTGTTGTTTTTGACTTAAAAAAAGTAAAAGGAGGAAAGAAAAATGAATGCTTATGAAATTATGTACGTTATGCGCCCGGAGCAGGAAATAGTCGAGGGCGTTATCTCGAAGTTTAATGAATTAATCGCTTCTAATGGTGGTGTAGTTGAAAAGACAGAGCGTTTGGGAGAAAGAAAGATGCCTTACGTGATCCAGGACTACGAGAATGGTATTTATGTCCTGGTTACGTTTCGTGCAAGCAAGAAATGTGTGCTCGAGCTTCACAAAGCAATGGATATTACCGAAGAAGTGCTCCGGCATATGATTATCAGAAAGGGGGTATGCTGATATGACACCTTTTGATAAATTCAAGGAAACTGCTGCGCTGGTTAATCTTTGGATACGAGAAGAACAGCCTAAAATTGAAAGATTTGGCTGCCGAAATTGTCAGTATCTTCACGGAACATTTGAGAGCTTCGATAGGTTCTTTACAAATGGATACTGCATTTGTAATTGCCTTCCAAACTGGCATACTCCAATAGCTCAAATTGACGAATGCCCTAAAAAGAATAATCCTAGAGCTGGCAAGCTCAGTTCGATTTGCAAAGTTAACACGGAGGTATAAAATGGCTAATATCTGTTTCAATGACATTATAATGGTTGGAGATAAGGCAATACTGCAAAGGCTGCAAGATGATATTGAACGTCACCTAAATGAAAATGATGGCAGCATTTATAGATACGGTAATGAGCTTTACCCTGGCAGTAACTATGAAGGGTGGTTCGACGATGTTGGAGAAGTAACCAAAGCCAACGAAGAAGAATATTTCTTGCGGTTTACCGTAGACACAAAATGGACCCCGGCAATGGACTTTTTCATAAGACTAGCAAAAGATAAAGGCTTAAAGCTTTACTATACTGCCGAAGAGCCTGGCTGCGAACTTTATCAGACAAATGATGTTAACGGAGAGTTCTACGACGAAAGATATGTCTTGTATTGCAGAGAGTGCGAGATAACCTATTATAGCTCAAAGGAAGATTTAGTTGACGGAATAGGGTTCTTACTCAAAAGGCGAGGGTGCAAGGTTTTTAACAAAGATAGCGCGATGGAATGTAGCATCAAGGAACTTGAAAAAATCGGCAGAATATTCCTGGTAGACGGCGCTGACACGTGGTTTGACATAGGAGAATTTGAAATAGTTCCTGCCAGGGAGCAATAGAAAGTATCTTAACAAAAAGCCTGCGGGAAATCTCGCAGGCGATATTTTTTATAAAAGATTATATTGATTACATAAAGAGAACGCTGTATAATGATAAGAGATATAATAATTAAGGTGGTGCTACTATGTCAATAGAAAACAAAATCAAAGTATTAATTGCTTCAACAGGAAAAAACCAGGCTACACTAGCAAGGGAAATGGGCATTACGCCAATGTCCTTAAATTACAAGGTGAAAAAATGTAAATCACTTAAGCTTCTGCTGGAGCTTGCAACCGCCTGTGACTTCGAGGTTGTTTTGCGTAAGCGTGACGGCAGTATTGAATATGAAGTAACCAGGGAAGATTTAGAGGAAGAAAACTAATATTTTATAAAGAAAACTCTTTACAAAAGCGGAGAAATGCAGTATAATATAATTGTAAGGAAGATATAAGAACTTACAAGAAAGGAAGTCGGTTATAATGCTGGAAAAGAAAATTGCTGCTTTAAAAAATATGAGTAAAGAGGAATTAGTGAGTGAGTATTGTAAAATGGTAATGTACAATACTCAACACCTGGAAGCTTGCTTAGGCAAATCCGGTCAGTACGAAGAAGCAATCAAAGCTGAAATTCTCAGCCGCATGAATTAAGGAGGGCGCAAATCATGAAAATAGGTCAAGTTGAATTTACCTGGCGTGCACATCGTCAAGCGTGCGCTGTAAAAATCGGCGGCGAGCAAAGAATTTTCCGCTTCAATAAGAAAACGGCTCGTAAGGAGCTGTTTGCGAAAATTCGCTCCTTAATTGCAGAAGCATCAGGCACTGAAAAGGTTTGTCAGCATTGTGGCAAGCATTACTTCGGTGTAAACTCGCACAACTTTCTGTGCGGTGACTGCGCTCAGAAAGCTGCTGACATCCATCGTGAAGGCGTTGGCAATATTAAAGAGTTTTCCTTTAGTGAAGCGTTACAGTACATTCCTGAAGGCGTTAACCCAATCGAATATGAGCGTAAAATTGACGAAGAAATCCGTGCTGAACGTCAAGCATTGGTAGACTTGTGGAAACAAGATGACCAAGCGTGGAATTTGTACTGCTACGGAAAGAGGGCGAGCAAATGAAGATGTTTTTAAACTTTGACAATATCTGGAAAAGCGGCACTTATGCTGTTGTTCCTGCTGAAATTTACGATGAAGTGGAAATCATTCTTCCCAAGGGTTTCCAGGAAGTTACAATGCAGGACGAAACTAAAGCCATTAAATGGCCAGATGGTCAAATTACGTTGGCTAGCGAGATTTTCACGGAGCATAAAGGTGGAACCGCCGTTCCCTATATCGTAGATTGCAGCGGCAATGCTCCAAGAAATTTGTATTTGAAAGCTGTAAAAATTTAAAGAAGGGTGAAGAGCATGTATAAAGAGGTTGACAACAACGTTGCCGGAGCAGTTAAGGTGATTGCCGATGCACCCTATTCTTCAATTAGATACGCAATGTTCCCTGGATGTTATGATGAAGATCGCAATGCCTGGAAAGGTGTTGAGTGCTACGAAAACGGCAATGTTGGTAACATGTGGCTGTGGTTCACTAAATGCTATCTGCTTAAAGCAACCGGGGAGAAAACTTTTATAGGCTATCGCCCTCGCTATACCGAGTGGCTTAGAACCGACGAAACCGTGCTCATTCCACTGTGGCGCAACGCAGACGGTTACAGCCAGCACAAAGGCGCTGATGCAAAGCGTGTTTACGGAGTTATTGCCAACACTGGTGAAGATAATGACATTTTCGTCAGCACCGAGAACGGCAAATTTAAGTTTAACTGCAAGGGATTTGTTAGCGACGATGTATGTACAGATAGCCACGGAAACGCTTGTGTAAGAGTTCCGGAAAGACAGCTTAAGCCAGCTGTTGTTTTTGGCAATAAAACTGTAAAGTATGAAAGATTGTTAACCTGGGATGAAGATGAGTTATAAGGAGGACACCAAAATGAAATACTGGTATAAATTTATCATAAAAGGCGCAGACGGTACTTATGAGGGCACCGAATTTGTCAAAGCTGAAACCGGGCAGGAAGCAATCGCAGTTATCAAAGATAATTGGATTGATTATCCCTATACAGATGATGTAGAGGAATGCACATTTGAACCTGACTGCCTGAGCTACAAAGAGCAGGACGAATGCATCCGCAAAGATGCTGTCGAGGCTTTTAAGGCTGACGGATGCACCGAGGCTGAAGCGAAACGCTTTATCGAAATGGGCGGTGAAGCAATCCTTGCAAAAGATTGGAACCAATACGCCCAGGACAATGGTATGGATGAAAAGCTGGAAGATATTCCAGCGCATGGTGATTGCATTAGCCGTGTAGAAGTTGACGGCGAAGAATATATTTTGCTGTACGTTCTTTAACGTAAGATAAACAAACCGAAAGGGCGTGATCATTTGAAGCCGGAAGATATTATCAAGGCTTATAATGCCGAAGGCAGTATTAAAAAAGTCGCTGCGCTGTTCCGCATTTCAGAGCAGAAAGTAAGGAAGGTTCTCATTGATGCCGGAGCGTATGAAAGCGATATGTCCATACAGGTCAATGATTTACATGAGCAAGGTTACAGCGTGGAGAACATAGCCGAAAAATTACGTGTAAGCAAGAGCACTGTTTCAGCATATCTGCCGTACACCAAAGGCGTGTATCTTGGCGAAAATCCTTCCAGCAATGCGCTTAAAATAAGAAAGTGCAGAGCTAAAAATGGATAAGCCTTTAAGCGAGCTGCTAAATGAGTATATAGAAGCTTATAGCAAAGGCGAGGATAGCTTAAGAGCGTTTTGGGAGTATGTCATAAGCATAGGAGCTTATGAGCAGATGCGCCAGCTTGCTGTATACCAGGATGTTATTTTTAGCTACAAGAAAGACCAGGGAAAGCCTTCCTGCAACGGTTACTGCGAAAAAGTCTACACAGCCGAAGATGCAGAGTTCGCCAGGGTACAAATAGAGCACCTTTTAAAATCATGTCAGTAAGGTGTCATTTACAAGGCAATTAAAGTAATGATATAATTAAGATGCAACAATTGGATGATAAATCCTTCTCCTAAAAATATGTTGTGTACTCAAAAAGCCGCCTACAAATGTAGACGGCTTTTTAAATGCGTAAAATATAACTGATGTCCTATAAAGAAAACTCTTTACGAAAGTAAAGAAATATAGTATAATATAAGTGTAGGGAAGATAAAGTACCTACTAAACAAAGAGTAAAGGAAGTCGGTTAAAATGAAAAATATTTTTGAGGAAGCTTATCAAAAGGAACTCCAAGCAATCGCTGCGTTTGATGCAGCAACCAATGATGAAGAAAAAGAAAAAGCCAGAGAGCTTCATAATGAAACCTTTGGTAAAATAGGGAATATGGGAGAATTTGGTATTCACATTTGGCGTGAATACCAAATCTCCCGGGAGCATGGCAATCTCAACTTAAACCTTTCCGAAATCGTTTGGGACCATCAAGTGCCTGAAATAGTAGCTTGTATGAAAGCAAACGGAATTGAAAGATTTACTTTTTCAGGTACCTACACAGAAGCAATCAAAACTGCGTGGCTGTTCCAGCAAGAAGGTTGCGTTCTCGAAGGATTTGTAGAAATCAACAGCAGATATACCGATGCTTATGGAGATAGCTTAAAAGTTCCTGCGTTACAGTTTAGAGTAAAATAAAAGAAAGACGGTACAAAAAAAGTACCGTCTTTTTATAATTATTTTTGAAAAAACACTTTACAAATAAACAAAAATGTAGTATAATATAAGTATAGAAAGGAGGTACAAAACGTGGATCAGAATTTGAAAGATGCTGCTGAAACGGTTTCGCTTATATTAAGTTCCGTATTAACAGTTCTCCAAATACAGGAGAAGTTAAAGAAAAAGCAGCAAAAAAAGAAGCCCCCAGTAAATCGCAAAGCCAAAAAGCGTAAATAAAGAGGGCAGCAGGTAGGACGAGCAATCGTCCTCCTGCCTATATTCTACCACGTTTTAACAAAAATGAAAATACTAATTTGGTTGTTCACTATTGGCATTGTAGTCGAAGCAGTAAGAAATTTTCCTCAAATGAGCTTGCATGAATGGGTGTTGTGGGCGCATGGCTTAGCTAGTGGAATTGTAATGTTGTATTGGTGGATAAGTAGGAGTTAACATGGAAAGTAAAAAATGGGGCGGTGTTCGTGAGGGAGCAGGCAGACCGAAAGGAAAGACTGCTGCTGGCGAACGCAAGGGACGCAATATTAGAGCGTTCGATGATGAATGGGAGCTTATAAAGCAGTTCGCAAAAATCGTCAAAACTGACCGTCAGCGAGCGGAAGAACTGCTAAAATTATTATAGTTTTATTGGACAGTGTAAAAAAGCACTGTCCTTTTTTATTGCAAAAAAATGGAGGTACATCATGGATTTAAGAAGCAAAATTACATTAATGGCGTTGGCAGACATTACGCCATATAACAATAACCCAAGAAACAACGAAGAAGCTGTTGAGAAGGTTGCTAACTCTATTAAGAAGTTTGGTTTTAATCAGCCTATCGTAGTTGACAAGGATAATGTTATTATTGTTGGTCATACACGTTATCTTGCAGCTCAGGAGCTAGGTTTAACTGAAGCTCCGGTAATTGTTGACGGGAACTTATCAGATGAGCAAGCAAGAGCTTATCGCCTGGCAGATAACAAAACCGGGGAACTTGCTGGCTGGGATTTTGAAAAGCTGGCGTTGGAGCTGGAACAAATCGAAAGCTTAGATATGGGTGAGTTTGGTTTTGAAGCACATGATTTAGGCGGCGAAATAGGGGATTTTTTCGAAAATGCTCCTGCATCCAACGGGAATGAGCATAAGCCTAAAACTGTTACTTGCCCGCATTGCGGCGAAGAATTTGAAATATGAAACTGTATTTGGCTGGCGGTATGGGCTACCGTGAGTTACTATTTGGGGGGGCAATAATGGATTTGTATCTTGCAATAGGCGGTGGACAATGGAATAAATATGTTGCTCCTACGTTAAAAAATTGGAATGGTGAACATAATGAAAATATTCTTAGCGGCAGCCGGGGGGGATGGAACTGGTTCCAAAGAGCATTTTGGCCAGATCAAGAGAACATAAAAGCAAAGGAGAGCATCCCTAAAATGAAAATTCATCTTGCAGGGGGAGAAAGCAGAGCCGAAATTTTGGCTGAAGAATCAAAAGTTCTTCGACCGTATATTTTGGAATCCTTCCTTATGACCACACCAAAATCTGAACAATATTTGCCATTGTATAGTGATTATATGCTCGATTCTGGAGCATTCAGCATGTTGATGGGCAATGCGAAAAAAGTTGATTTAAAAACTTATGTAGATTCTTATATTGCGTATATCCAAAAATACAATGTGCAGAAATTTTTTGAGCTTGACATTGATCCTATTGCAGGCTACGAAGAAGTTTTGAAAATCAGAAAATACATTGCTGAAAAAGTTGGAAGGTCACCGATTCCTGTATGGCATAAAAGCCGTGGCATGAAAGATTTTATTGAAATGTGCAAGCGGTATAAATATGTTGCAATAGGCGGTTATGTTAGCGGTGAATTTACAAAAGGTGAAGTTGAAAAATTCCCTTTGCTTATCAAAGAAGCACACTCGCATGGAGCTAAAATTCACGGCTTGGGTTTCACTCAATTAAAATATTTGCCGCGCTTTCATTTTGACAGTGTAGATTCTACTGCGTGGGTATCTGGCAATAGATTCGGTGCAGTATATAAGTTCAATGGAAAAACGATGGTTAAATATAACAAGCCCGCTGGTATGCGAGTAAAAAATAAAGAAGTAGCTATTAATAATTTTGTAGAATGGGTGAAATTTCAAGAGTATGCAAAGACTCATTTTTGAAAAGAGGTAATAACAAATGAAAAAAGCAGTTGTTTTATTAAGCGGCGGTGTAGATAGCACTACTTGTTTAGCTGTTGCGGTCAAAAAATATGGTGCAGAAAAAGTTTTGGCTTTATCTGCTTTTTATGGACAAAGGCACAAAAGAGAAATTGAAAGCGCAAAAAAGTCGCTGCTTTTTATGGCGTAGACCATAAAGAAACTGATTTGTCGCTGGCGTTCTCTATGAGCGATTGCCCATTGCTGGCTAAAAGCAAGCATGATATTAAACATGAATCCTATGCAGAGCAACTTAAAGAGCTTGGCGGTGAAGGTACTGTTGATACTTATGTACCATTCAGAAACGGACTGTTACTTTCTTATGCAGCAGCGGTTGCTGTAAGCGTAGGTGCAGAAGCTATTTATTATGGTGCTCATGCTGACGATGCAGCAGGTCGAGCTTATCCTGATTGCACGCCTGAGTTCGCTGACTATATGAATAAGGCAATTTTCGAGGGTAGTGGACGAACCACACATCTTGAAGCACCGCTCATTAATCTAAATAAAGCAGGTGTTGTTAAGCTTGGGTTAGAGCTTGATGCACCCTATCAATTTACATGGAGCTGTTACGAGGGCGGTGAAAAGCCTTGCGGAACTTGCGGAACGTGCATTGACCGTGCAGCTGCATTTGCGGCTAATGGCGTGAAAGACCCTGCGTTGGAGGATTAAAATGTATACAGTAACAAAAAGATTAGAAATTTCAGCAGCGCATCAGCTTGCGTTAAACTATGAAAGCAAGTGCAAAAATTTACATGGTCATAATTGGATTATCTACGTAACCTGCCAAAGCGAAACCTTAGACGCTAACGGCATGGTGGTAGATTTCAATCATATTAAAAACCTTGTTTCTGATACACTTGACCATCAATATTTAAACGACGTGTTGCAATGCAATCCAACAGCAGAAAACATTGCTCGTTGGATTTGCGAAAAAGTTCCGCACTGCATCAAGGTATCAGTACAGGAAAGCGAAGGGAATGTTGCCGTGTATGAAGTATAATGTGGTGGAAATTTTTAAAAGCATTGAAGGCGAAGGAAAGCGAACTGGCTATCCTTCTGTATTTGTTCGTTTGGCTGGCTGTAACCTGCGTTGCAGTTATTGTGATACAGCATATGCTCAAAGGGCAAATGACGCTGTCGAGTGCTTTAATGAGCAGGAGCTTGTGGATAAAATAAGCGAGTATAATTGTAGCCGTGTAACAATTACAGGCGGCGAGCCTTTATTACACGACCTGCGTCCTCTACTTGACCTTTTACAAGCAGCAAACTATGAAGTCAACATCGAAACCAATGGTGCCGTGCCACTTTATCCGCAAAGATTAAGCGGTATTTTTTATACATTGGATTATAAATGCGGTACATCCGGCGAATCTAAAAAAATGCTTATGAGCAATTACTATTTGCTTAATAGAAATGACGTTGTAAAGTTTGTCGTAGGTAGCAAAGAAGATTTTAAGGATGTAGACCGTGTGATAGCTTATTGTAAGAAAGTAGGATGTAAACCTAAATTTTATATTTCACCTATATGGGGAGCAATAGAGCTAGCGGAGCTTGTAGAGTACGCAAAACAAAAAGACGATTTATGCGTACAGGTGCAGCTTCATAAAATTATTTGGGATAAAGATAAGAGAGGCGTATAACATGGACGCTAAAAAGTTAGAACAAGCCGCAAGGCTTATTATTGAGGGCATCGGTGAAAACCCAAACCGAGAGGGACTTCTTGAAACCCCTAAACGGTTCGCCAAAATGCTAATGGAGCAATTAGAGTACGCCGGTGTCAGCAACGACGAAATCGCAAAAAAATTTAACAAGTGCTTTTCCTGCGATAATGATGATATGGTCGTGCTAAAAGGCATTAACTGCTTTTCGTACTGCGAGCACCATATCGCACTAATGTATAACATGACTGTTGATGTAGGCTATATCCCTAACGGCAAAGTTATCGGCATTAGCAAAATTGCACGTATTGCTGACGCAGTAACAAAGCGTCTGCAAATTCAAGAGCGTATCGGCAAGGAGATTCGTGACATTCTTACAGAAATTTTAGGCACAGAGGATGTTATTGTAGTTATTCAAGGCGAACACTCCTGTATGACTGCTAGAGGAATTAAAAAGCCAGGAGTAAAAACAAAGACTGCTTCATGTGGCGGACAATTCTTGGTAAACGCTGAACTGCGAAAAGAATTTTACCTTGTAGACAACAAATAAAATCTAAAGAAAGGACAGGTGTTTTAATGTGCCAGCACGAGGAAATGTTAGCAATTTAAGGCCTGTCCGAAGCAAGGATGAAGCAAGGAAAAGAGGAACTGTTGGTGGCAAAAAATCTGGCGAAATAAGACGGGCAAAAAAGAACTTACAGCAGATAGCAAGGACGATACTTGAATCACAAGTACATGACGATAAAGCGAAAAGCTTTTTACACGCTTTCGGCTTAGATGAGCAAGACCAAAACTATCAAGCCTTAATGATAGCGAAGTTGCTTAACAAGGCTTTAAAAGAAACCGATGTTAGAGCAATCCAAACGCTTGCAGCATTAGCAGGAGCCGACGGAGGAATATTGTCGCTGGCGGATGATGCAAGCGTTGAAACAATAGACGCTTACCAATCTATCTACATTCCAAATAACGGCAGAGATACATTTGAGCCGCTGTATCTAACTCCGCAACCGGGACCGCAAACAGCTTTCATGTGTTCTTCTGCTGATATTGTAATTTATGGTGGTGCTGCTGGCGGCGGAAAAACCTTCGCACTTCTCCTGGAAGGGTTAAGGCATAAAGATATAGCAGGATTTAGCGGCGTTGTGTTTCGGAAAAATTATACTCAAATTACAGCTTCAGGCGGTTTGTGGGATGCTGCGAACAAAATATATGGACAAGTACAAGGCGCAAAACCTAAGAAAACCCCGAAACTACATTGGTTTTTTAGTCCCAGCGGAGCAAGAATTCATTTTGCACATTTGGAACGTGACGAAGATTTACAAGGATGGCAAGGCTCAGAAATTTGTTACCTTGCTTTTGATGAGCTGACGCATTTTAGCCGTCACCAATTTTTGTATATGCTTTCTCGTAACCGTTCAACGTGCGGTATTCGTCCTTATGTAAGAGCAACGTGCAACCCTGACAGCGATAGTTGGGTAGCTAATTTTATTTCTTGGTGGATAAATCAAGACACAGGCTATCCTATATACGAGCGTAGCGGTGTTGTACGCTATATGTGCGTATTAAATGACACAATTTATTGGGGAAGTAATCCGCATGAACTCGCAAAGGAACACGGCGTAAATGTCGAAGAATGTAAGTCGGTTACGTTTATAGCATCAAAGTTAACGGACAACAAGGTTTTAATGGCTAAAGACCCATCGTACATGGCAAACCTTAAAGCGTTGGCTGAAATTGACAAGGAACGTCTGTTGTATGGTAACTGGAAGATTCGTCCTGCTGCTGGTATGTACTTCAAAACAGAAAACTTCACTTTTGTTGATGCAGTGCCGAAAAATATCGTTGCTTATGCACGTTCCTGGGACTTGGCAGCAACAGAACCCACGCCGCTTAATCCAGACCCTGACGCAACAGCAGGCGTTTTAATGGGACTGCTTGACGATGGCAGAGTAATCGTCCTTGATGTAAAACGCAAGCAGATAAAGGCTAATGATGCTAGAAATCTTTTGCGTAACATGGCAGCGATTGACCAGGGCAAATATAAATTCGTACAAATAACGATACCGCAAGACCCAGGGCAGGCAGGCAAGGCGCAAGCTCAAAGCCTTGTATCAATGCTTGCCGGGTACTCGGTAGAGATTGTATCACCTACAGGCAGTAAAGAGGTTCGTGCTACTCCATTTGCTTCACAGGTACAGGCAGGAAACGTCCTTATCCTTAAAGGTGAATGGAATGATATGTATCTGTCAGAACTTGAATCATTCCCGGAAAGCAAGCATGATGATATGGTGGATGCGTCGAGTGATGCGTTTAACAAGCTCATGAACTCACGCAGCTGGGGCGGCTTAACGAGCTAGGAGGAACAATGGTAAAAAGAAAAGATAATTCAATTCGTGCAGACAGCGGCTTTAAAGATGCTTTTATTGCACGTAAAGCTCGCAATTATGAAGGTCTGCTAAATGAGCGAAAGCTTACAGACCAGACTTTAGCTGCAATGTACAGAAATGCTCTTGTGCGTAGAATTGTAACGCTGGTTGCCGATGATGCTATGAAAAATTTTGTAGAAATCGAAGGCGATACTGACGATTGCATCTTGCAGGAACTTGAAACGCTGTTTGTACAGGAAAAGCTTACTGAAGCTTTATATTGGGATAGACTGTTCGGTATGTCTTGTGCTCTTATCCTTGCTGACGATGGGCAGGAATTAAGCGAGCCTATTAATATCAACCGTTTACGCAGGATTAACGGATTAGAAGTTTTTGACAAGCGTGATATTTACCCCGATACCACCTCAATTTATCTTGATACAGATATTCGAGATGCGAATTTTGGCAAGCCGGAGTTTTACATAATTTCGCCACCGAACGGAAATCAGTTTAAGGTGCACCGAAGCAGACTACTTATTTTTGACGGCGAAATGCTGCCGAAGATAGAGCGCATTGCTAATAATGGTGCTGGTTTATCTTGCATGGATGGTGTTCCGGCTGCGCTAAACCGGGTAAAAACCGCAATGAATAAAACAATCGACATAATGGACAAGGTTAGCACGTCGCTGTTAAAGCTCGAAGGTTTAAGCGGTTTACTGACAAGAGAGGAAGGCACGCAAGCCGTTATTCGGCGTTTGGAGCTGATAGACTACTCACGCAGAATAAATGGCAGCGTAGCCGTTGACAAGGAAGATGAGTACGGCATTTTTAATATTCCGCTTACAGGCTTGACTGATATTATTCAAGAGTTTGAGCAGGCTTTATGCGCTGTTACCGGGTATCCTTTTACTGTATTGTTTGGGCGTTCTCCGGCTGGCATGAACAGCACAGGCAAGAGCGACCTGCAGATTTACTACGATAACGTCAGACGTATTCAACGCAGGAAGATTCGTCCTGCACTAGAGTATCTTGTAAGACTTATCCAGCTTGCAAAAGAAGGACCTACCAACGGCAAGGAGCTTGAAAAGTGGAGCATTAAGTTTAAGGCAATCGAACCGCTGAATGATCTGGAACAAGCCAACGTCGACAAGACGCAGGCAGAAGTAAGAGCTGCCGTTGTTAAGCTTGTTTTTGACCTGGTTGATAATCAACTGTTAGACGCAACACAAGCTCGCCAGTATCTTAAAGAGCGTGGCGATATTCCAGTTACAGAAAGTGAGCTGGATTTAGATGATGAAGAAACAGAAGAAATCAATACGTTACCTTAAAGTAAAGAAGCGTCCAAAATATCCAAAGAATTTTGAGCGTGATTATTATCGCGTCCTCAGAGCTGTTGTAAGACGTTTAAAAAGTGCCACGAATAACAATATACCCATGCTGACATATTCGCTGCGCCAGGACGATGACAGCACCGTCACAGATGCTTTCGTTCAGGCGATACTACTTGAACTTTTAAATAGTATGACTATCGAGGAAGCTATAAGCGAATTAGAGCTTATTCTTGCTGGCGTGTCCAGCGTTGTCGATGCTAATGTTATCAGTGCTTTTGCGGAAGCAGTCAGCGTTGATGTGTTTTTAAATGATTCGGCTTTACTTGATACAGTAAAAGCGGAATGGAAAGCACAGCAAGGCAGGCTTGTTGACAGCATAGTTAATACCTACATCGAAAAGCTACAAATTATTGTAAGCAATGCTGTTCAGCGTGGCACTGCCATGAGCGAAGTTGAAGAAGAAATTAAGGTACTGCTTAACACTACCGACAAGCGGGCAAAATTTATCGCAAGGAATGAGGTAGGCAATCTGAACGGCATTATAACAATGAGAAGGCAGGTTGATTGCGGCATAAACGTGTATCAATGGTCATCGTCACATGATGAACGTGTTAGACCTTCTCATGCTGAAATGGATGGGAAATACTTCTATTGGAACAGCGATAAGATGGGTGAGATTAACGGCATAAAGGTTTATCCTTCTCCGAAATATCATCCGTGTATGGATTATAACTGCCGCTGCGTAGCGTTACCTGTTATTGACCTGGAGCAATGGAACATGACAACAGCAGTTCCAATGGGTAGGGTGGATGTAAAGAAAAGTAAAGAATTAAGCTAGAAGGCGTATGCGAGAAATTGCATACGCTTTTTATATACCCCAAAATAAGGAGGTGAATTTTTTGGGAAGTGTACAACGATATGAGCGCATTGATTCATGGATGTTTGTTAGCGGTGCAGTTACCGACGCTGACGGCTTCTTGCGTGATTCTCCGATCGTGGCACGTACTGGCATCTATATCTACCAACAGCCAGACGGGACTATTAGACGAGAGTACAGACCGCCAGAGGAAGTGTTCGACACTGACAGTGAAGCAAGCTTTGTCGGCAAACCTATTGTGGTAGGGCATCCTGCCAGCGGCATTGTAAACAGCGATACCGCACAAGATTTAGCCATTGGCACAATTTTGTCCAGCGGTTATCAGAAAGACGAAACAAATATTGCCTGTGACATTGTTATCCATAATCCCTCTGCTATCGGCGAAAAGCGTGGCTTGTCTTTAGGTTACAGAGTGGATGTTGAAGAAACTCCAGGCACTACACCGGATGGACAGCAATATGATGCTATCCAGCGCAACATTCGTATCAATCATTTAGCCGTTGTTGATAGGGCACGTGCCGGAGCAAAAGCACGGCTTAATCTTGACGGTGACGAAATTATCGAAGGAGTAGAAACGAAAATGAAAATTAAAATTGATTCTGTTGATTTTGAAGTTGACGAAAAAATTGCCAACTATGTCAACTCTCTGCAAAACAAAGAAGAAAACGCTCGTGTAAAGCTTGATACTGCTAATACTGAGCTTAAAACTGTAAAAGAGCAAAATACCACTCTTAAAGCTGATGCTGACGCTTTAAAAGCTAAAGCTGATGCAATGACCGCTGAACGTGATGCTTTGAAAGCTAAAGTTGATGCTGCTGACGCTGAAAAAGAGAAAGCTGTAAAAGAGGCGGTCGAAGCTGTAAAGGCTGATATGCAGGAACGTGCGGAGCTGGAAGAAACCGCTAAAATTGCTAAGGTTGAAAAAACCGATGGCTTGACCAACGCTGAGTTAAAAGAAGGCATTGTTAAAGCTGCATTCGGTGAAAGCTTTAAGTTTGACGGTGTATCCGAAGCTTATCTTGACGGCGCATATTCTGCTGCTAAAGAGATGCTTCGCAACGATAAAGCAAAAAATCAAGCCGCAAACGCTAAAGGCGGTGCTGAAAAGCAAGAAACTAAGAATGATTCTGCTAACGATGCACGTAGCCGCATGATTGCACGTATGCGTGGCGAAGAATAAGAAAGAGGTGAATACAATGGCAATTACTAATTATGCATTAACCATGGACAAAGCTTTTGCAGGTGCGCTGTATGATTTGTCCTCTCACACTGTAGATTCCTTTGCTGTTGAAGAAGCTGACGGTATTGGTGCTGCTTGCGCTGTTATTCGTGGTACTGACGCAGAGCATCAGGTGAAATCTCCGTCCGCATCCGGTGACGGTGCAAAAGTTATCGGCGTAACTCTGCATACTCATATTGAGCCGCCAGAAGCTGGCAAGAAGTATTATCCGCAAAAATACACTGTTCCTGTTGTAACTAAAGGCCGTGTATGGGTAACTACCGGAGGTGCGGTTAACGCAGGTGATGAAGCTCATCTGAAGCTTGCTGATGGTACTTTTGTTAAAGATGCTGTTTCTGCTGGCACTGTTGAAGCTCTTGGCTGCGGTGCTAAATTTATTACTTCCTGCGATAAAGCAGGCTTGGCAGTTATCGAAATTGGTTGATTAGAAAAGAAGAGGTGAAATAGTAATGACTCAAATGCACTATGATGAATTAGACCTGAATGTTATTGAGCGTTGTGACGGCTTGCGCAAAGACGCAGGCGATACTATTTTTGTCGCAAAAGAACTCGAAGCTGTAAAGGCAAAAACCTATGACCAAAAATTCGCTAATCTAAACGCACTGAAACTGTTTGATATGTCCTCTGACGTTGACCCCGGCGCTGACACTATCAGCTATCAGTCCTTGGGTTCTGTCGGCATGGCAAAGACTATCGCCAACTATGCAACCGATTTTACTCGTGTAGATGTACTGGCTGAAGAACACATTGCTAAAGTTATTGCTGGCGGTGCAGCATATGGCTACACTATGCAGGACTTGCGCCGTGCTGCTATGGCAAGAAAACCGCTGACCGCTCGCAAGGCTATTGCTGTGCGTCGTGCTCTTGACGAATATATTAACCGCATTGCTTTTCATGGTGATGCTAAATATGGCGTTGTTGGTATCCTGGATAATCCGAACATTGGTAACTATACCGTTCCCGATGACGGCTCCGGTTCTTCTACTAAATTTAAAGATAAAACCGCTGTTCAGATTCTGCGTGATATGAACGGCATTATTAATTCTGTTAGCAAGCAGACTAACGACGTAGAAAATCCTAATACTCTCGTACTGCCGCCTGATCAATACAACTACATTGCTTCCACCCCTTATTCTGATGTAGTTGCAGATTCCATCTTGTCTGTGTTTAAACGCAATAACCCGGATGTAACCGTGCTGAAAGCTAACGAGCTGGCTGGCGCAGGTGTAGGCGGCTTGGATATGATGATTGCATACGTTAAGGATGCAGACCATCAAACCCTGGAAGTTCCGCTGCCGTTCACTCAGCACACCATTCAGCAAAAAGGCTTGGAATTTGAAGTTCCTTGCGAGGTTCGTACTGCTGGCGTGTTGGTTTACTATCCGCTGTCCATGAACAAGGCTTCTGGCATCTAATCTGACTATATACTGCCCTTTCGCATGAGAGGGCATTTTCTTTTTTAGGAGGAAAATGAATGAAAGTTAAAAACATCTCTAAAGCTGTAATTAATATCGACGGTAAATATATCATGCCTGATCAGTGCGGCATTGTTGGTGATGAATGGGGCGAAAATCCTGTTGTAAAAGCTTATGTTAAAGAAAAAATGATTACTGTTGAGAAAGGTAATGCCAAAGAAGCGAATATTGATGATATGACTGCAGACCTTGCAGGACTTTCCGCTGAATCCAGCAAGCGTTCTTTGACTGCTTTCGCTAAGAAATACAATATTAATGTAGAGGGTGCAGAAACCGCAGAAGATATTTATTCCGTTATTTTTGCTTTTGTAAACATGGCAAAGAAAAATGTTAACGGAAACTAAAGATAAAATAAAGCAAGCTTTTTCTGTTATCTGCCCCGAACTTATTCTTACTGATGAAGAATTAGAAGTCTACATTAATCTTGTTTCACCTATGTTGTCAGAAAGTGTTTTTGGCAATATGTATATAACAGCATTCGTTTATCTTATGGCGCATCACATTGTCCTGCGTCAGCTTATTGCGCAGTATGGAGAAAACGGCTCGTCTGATGTTGGCATTACAGGCTCTGTAACCTCTGAAAAAGAAGGTGACTTGCAGCGTTCATACGGTGACAGGTCGGCTTCTTTTGATATGCTGGACAAGACGTACTATGGCATTGAATTTAAACGTCTGCGCTCTATGTGCGTTGTTCCGATAGTAACAAGATTGGATAATGCGTTATGAGTAGAGTAGAGGATAAAGATTTAGGGTTAAACCGTATCATACGGACGCTGAACAAAGACCTTGACGGCGTTGTGGTTAAGGTTGGCGTACAAGCTAAAGATAAAGCTGTACGGCGAGGGAAAGGCGGAAGTATTCGCAACACAGACCAGCCGTTGGCTGTTATTGCAGCAATACATGAATTTGGACTGGGCGATATGCCTCAACGCTCTTTCCTGCGTTCTGCGTATGATGAAAATCTGCCTGTGATTGACAAAATGATTCAACGTGTTGCCAATGGTGCTGTATTTGGATTAGGAACAAATGCTGCTCTTAATCAGTTGGGCAATGTTGTACAAGGTATGGTTCAAAGAAAAATCGTCGACGGACCGTTTGTTCCGAACTCTCCTGCTACAATAAAGCGCAAAAAAAGCTCTAAACCATTAATTGATACCGGGCATCTGCGACAATCAATTCGCTATGTCATTGAAAGAAAAGGTACTAAGCATGAGTAGTTTTAGAAAGTTGATAACTGTCCTGCGTTACAACGGCAGTCCTGAACTGCTTGCCAACGGAACATATATGTATCCTACACCACAAGAGTTTAAAGTGTTAGCCAGTGTGCAGCCGCTTAAAGCTAATGAAATGATGTTACTCCCTGAAGGTAGCAGGACGGCGAGAGCGGTAAAAGTCTATACCGACAAGGAACTTTTTGTTGATGACCAACGCACAAATACAATGGCTGACCGCTTTAAATGGCGTGGAAAGCTTTTTGAAGTAGTTGCCAGCGATATTTTTCAAAGCGATGTTATTAACCATTACCGTGCATATGCAGTAGAGGTGAGCGAATTTTGAAAGAAGCTAATACTCGTACTGACGTACTGAATTTTTTTATTTCAGTATTACAGAAAATATATTATCCGATTCCGATTCGCAGAGCAAAAATGAAACCTCCGGCTGTAAATGAATTAAACATCGTCGTTGATCTTGTGGCTGAACGCAGTATAGGGAACGAGGTTGTTTTTTTAACTGAAACAGCACAGTACAGCAATGCAGGTATCATTGAAGCGACGTTAAACATACAAGCTATCGGCGAGGGTGCTGTTGAACTTCTGTCGAAGCTTAAACTTTATCTCGAAATGCCGGATATGATTAACTTGTATGATTCTGTAAATGTGGCTATAAACAGTGTTGAGCAAGTGCAAGACATTACAACTTCATTGGATGGCAGAACGTGGCAGGAACGAGCGTCGGTTGATTTGACTGTTTCGTACTGCCGTGAGCTGCTTAGCCAGGGTGCAGAATGGTTCAACAAATTAGAAATAAACGGCACTACGAATAACGGCAAGGATAACAACGAACATCCTGCTGACGGCGATACGATTGTAAAAGTTGAAATCATGGGAGATTTAGAAAATTAAGGAGATGAAAATATGGCAAATATCGACAGATTAGTCAATGTGCAGATTGCTTTGAATACTACAGGTATTTCATCCAATGGCTTTAATACACTGATGATTGTATCTGCACATGAGCACGCTGCTCCGGCGTATGTATTGACTATTACGGACGCTGACCAGCTTTTAGATTTAGGCTGGAATGCTGAGGATGCTGTGTATAAAGCTGCATTACAGGCTTTTAGTCAGATTCCGCATTATGAGAAAGTTAAAATCGGCAGAATGAATTCTGATAGCTCTGTTGCTGATAACATGGCTAAAATCTGTTCTGTTGACAATGACTGGTACGGCTTGTGTTATGTTGAACGCACTTCTGCAAAGATTATGGAGATGGCTGAATGGGCTGAAGCTCACACAAAACTGTATGGAACGTCCGTTGCTGAATCCGACGCTTTGCAAGCTGGCGTTGCAACGGATACAGGCAGCAAATTAAAAGAAAAGAATTATTTCAACACTTTTATTTTTTTTCATAAAGAAGCAGAAAAGGAATTTCCAGAAGCAGCTTTGATGTCGAGCTGCTTTACTGTATATCCTGGCGGTGAAACGTGGGCGAATAAAAAGCTTTCTGGCATCACAAATGACAATTTAACTGAGACAGAGTACCTTGCTTTAACCGCCAAAAACTACAATACGTTTGAAAATTTCTCTGACAGTGTTAGCATTACGCAAAACGGCAAAACTTGCGCAGGTGAATGGATTGATGTTATCCGTTTTCGTGCTTGGCTTATCGAAACAATTAAAACAGAAGAATTTGCAATGCTTATTAACCGTGAAAAATTGCCATACACTGATGCTGGTATTGCGCTTGTAGAGGGCGTACTGAATAAAGTCTTAAAGCTTGGTCAAGACCGTGGTGGAATCGCTCCTACTGAATACGATGATGATGGCAACAGAAATCTTGGCTACACCATTACAGTTCCTAAAGCTGCTAATATTAGCGCAAATAAGAAAGCACAAAGAGTTCTTGACGATGTAAAGTTTACCGCTCGTCTTGCAGGTGCTATTCATGCGGTTAACATTAATGGTTCTTTGACATATGAGAACCTTATTCAGAAAGCTTAAAGGAGGGCAATTAAATGGCAAGAGTAAAGACATACGACCCGAAGAAAGTTAAGGTGCTGTTCGGCTCTCTTATCTTGACTGGCGTTGACGAAGGCACTTTTATTAATGTTGAAACACAAGGTGACGGAATTTCCGCTATTGTCGGCTGTGACCAGGAAATTGTCCGCAGTATTGACCCGTCCTCTGTCTTAAAGCAAGTTACTGTTACTCTGTTGCAGTCCAGCTCTAGCAATGCAGCGTTAAGCTTGATTCAAGATGCAGACAATCAAAATGGTGCAGGCTTGCTGCCGCTGACTATTAAAGATTTGAGCGGTGACAGCGTTATGGTTAGTGATCAGGCATGGATTGTAAAAAAACCAAACTTTCAGCGTGGCAAATCTGCTTCTGACGGAAAATGCGAATGGGTATTTATGGCAGTAGTTCCGGATGAAGCTTTTTTAGTTGGCGGACATAGCTAAGGAGTAAAAGATGCGACAAGCGAAATTTGAAGTAAAGAACAGAAAAATCGGTGCGAACACCTTTTACGTTCGTGCTTTCCCTCCATTACAAGGCTTAAAACTGTATGGTGACCTGCAAAGAGCTGTTACATCAGCTTTAAAAGGCGGGTTAACTCCGAACGGCGAAACTGAGGACATGAAAGAAGCATTGTTAGGAGCGCAGATTAACGTCGGTGCTATCATTGCCCAGTTAGGCGAAAGCTTTAATGGTGAAGTGCTGGCACAGTTTTCTGAACGTCTGCTTGATGCTGAATATGTCAGCGTAAAGATTAAGGGTGAAGAAGAAGCTATTATGTTAACCGAAGATGTTATTAATGAGTTGTTTACCGGCAAGCTTGTTGATATGTTGAAATTGGAAAAGTTTATTATCGAGGTAAATTTCGGTGATTTTTTCGATTTAATTCCCAACCTCTCTGGATTCCGCGAGATGTTGGCGAACAAATAGAGATACCGGGTGCGGTTAGTCCGGCGCTGACCGCTGAATCATTTGTTTGGCGGCCGGTGCTGGCAAAAGTTGTTACAGTGACTGAAATTAAAGACGGCACAGTAACTTTAGGTGACTTGTGCAAAATAAATGCCCTGCTTGATATGCAGAGCGATATACAGAAATATCATCTTGACCACCCAAAAAAGAAAGGAGCTGATGCGCCGTGGACGTAAGAAGTTTAGCTATTGCCATTGGCTTCAAGGTTAACCACGCTAACGTTAATCAAGTAGAACAGACTACGAAGAAAGTCAAGACAGGACTTGAACGTATTGTTGATTCTGCTGACAAGGCACAAAATAAGGTTGATACCTTATGGTCAAAATTTAATCAGCTTGCGGCGTTCGCTGGCGTATCGTTTACCCTTGGCAGTATCATTAACTCTATTGACGAATGGAAGGTTATCGAAGGTCAAGTTAACAACGTAACCAAAAGTCAGCAGGAATCAAAAGCTGTTCAGGAAGAAATTTTTAATATTGCAGACCGTACACGACAAAAGTATAAATCTACGGCCGAGCTTTTCACGTCTGTTGCACGTAACGCACAGGAGTTAAAGAAAAGCACAAAAGACATTTTGCTGTTTACTGAGGACGTATCAAATGCAATGCTTCTTGGTGGCGGTTCTGCTGCATCACAGGAAGCTGCTTTGGTGCAGTTAGGACAGGCTTTAGGCTCTGGCGTACTGCGTGGCGATGAGCTGAATTCTATTATGGAGCAAGCACCTCGTCTTGCGAAAACCATTGCTGAAGGAATGGGAACGACAATCGGTCAGCTAAGGCAGATGGGACAGGAAGGTAAGCTCACGGCGCAAGATGTTTTTAAAGCTATTAGAAGTCAGTCCGACCGCTTAAAAATGGAGTTGGGCAAGATGCCGTGGACTGTCGGACAAGCGTCTAACAAAATGCAGAATGCTCTCGAAAAATTCTTTAAAAAATTTGAGGATAGAACAGGCATTGTTGAAGGGATGGCTAGGCGTATGGCGAAGCTTGCTGACTACATCAAAAATCTTAATATTGATAACTTTATTGCAGGCTTACGTGTTGCAGCTATCTATTTTGGTGTTCTTTTTGCTATGGCAAAATGGAGCAGATTTGTAATGATGATTGCAACTGCTGTGAAATGGATTGTTGCTATGCGTGATGCTTTAATATTGGCTACTGGAGCGCAAATAGTATTTAATAGCCAGACGCGAAAAGGTGCAGCTATTCAAATGCTTATGTTGGGCAAATTCTTGCTGATTGCGGCAGCGATTGCGTTTGTTATCCTGCTTATACAGGATTTTTATAAGTGGATAACCGACCCGACAGCAGACACAATGATGAAGCGTTGGTTTGGCGATTTTGACGCTGTAAAGAAAAAAGCTAACGAATTTCTGACTACACTTGAAAATAGTCCTATTCGCTTTATACCTCTCTTTACGTGGATTTGGATTATCCTTGAGCTTATCCGCGACCTGTATCGTTGGTTCTCTGGCGGTGAAAGCGTGATAGGAAGCGCGCTGACTGGCTGGGGCGATAAATGGCAGAGTTTCTGTAACTGGTTTACAGAAGCGTGGGATTCTGCTTCTAAAGCATTTGAAGATTTCTGTAACATGCGCGTCATTGATATTATTAAGCTTGCCATTGATTGGCTTGGTAAACTTGGTGATAAGATTGCTGAAACAGCACGATCTTGGGGAGAAAGCTTGAAAGAAAAATTTGGTGGACCTCTTTGGCCGTCATTTAAAGAAGGTATTACCAATTTTGTTAATAAAGGCGTTAACGGCACTGGCCCTGCTGCTCCTAACGATTTAGGCTATTATGGCAAGGTAGGCTTAACGTCTACAAGCTCAACAACTAGCGTAAACAATAGCGGTAACCAACAAAACACTTTCTATATTACGGGTGTTAGCAATCCTAAAGCTACCGGTGAAGCTGTTGTTACTGCATTAGACCAGCGTAATAATGGCGGTTTAGGCAATGATATTAACAATGCTTATCCTGCTGTTTAAGAGGTGAGGTTATGCTTGCAGATATTTTAGGTTTTAACATTAAGAATCCTACACAAGTAGGCTCGCTGAAAGTCGACATTGTAAAGTCATTTGAGTACACCTACGACCAAGATGTAACTGAGCATCCAGTAGAAACAGGCTTTGAAATTGCTGACCATATTGTCAACAAGCCTTTAAAATTGACAATGACCGTCGGCATTTCTTCTGCTCCTGTGACGTGGTTCTATAAGAATGGGTGGGGAGAAAAGAAATTTGCTAATGGTCTACAGCTTTTAGAGGAAATCAGAGATAAAAAAGAGCCAGTGACTATCATTCGCCCGGAAAAGAAGTATGACAACATGGTTATGACTTCTTGCCGAGTAAGCAAGCAGGATTCGTCAAAAAGCATTATTTATGCTGACTTAGCTTTTCAGCAGATTGTCAAGGTAACTACGCAGACCACGGCAATTCCCGAAAATGTTGTTACAGCGTCGCAGGAAGAAAACGCAGGAGAAACAGCGGCAAATGTAGGAGCAGCGGATACAACGTCTGTTGATGTTGGTGGTGGCGGTAATGTTAGCAGCGGTGTTGAGGAAGTCAAGGAGAAAGTTACGAATAAAAGTATAGCAGCAAGCGTTTTTGATTACGTTACTAAAGGAGATGCAGGGGCATGATTACGATTAATTTTGCTGATGGCAACGATGTTGTTTTTAGCGTCCCTCTTGACGATGTAAAGTACAAAATTCGCATGATGTGGAATCATGAAGGGCAGTTCTGGACGCTTCACCTGTGGGATGCTAACGATAATGTAATTCTTGCTAATGTCCGTGTAGTGCCTAAATTTCCTTTGCTGATGAATCACCACGTAAAGAATGTACCGCGCGGAGAATTTATCGTGCTGACGGAGAAAGAGGAAGTCGGCAGAAATGATTTTCAGAGCGGTGCGGCTACGCTCGTGTATTGCACGGAAGATGAATTTTACGGAGGTTAACTATGGCACGGTTTGACCGCATTTATAAAATTACTCTAGGCGTGCAAGGCTCTGACGGCGTGGTGGTTGAAGCAAAGGCGAAAGAGCATGGATTAGAGATTGAATTTGACATTTCTAAGAGCCTTGCCAAACAAAGCAATTCCTGCTCGCTGAAAATCTACAACCTGTCGAAAGCGACTGCTGACAAATTAGAGAGAGCAGATACAATCTGCATTCTTGAAGTGGGGTACAGCGAGGACGCAGGTTTAAAGAGAATTTTTATCGGCTGGGTAACTGACTGCTATTCCTACATGAGCGGTTCTGACAAGGTAACAGAAATGAAGCTTTATGATGGGCACGTTGCTATTCGTGATAGTATCGTGTCCCTATCTTATGCGAAAGATGTTAGTCGAAAGAAAGCTATCGACGACGTGGCAGCAGATATGGGACTTGTCGTAACCTATGCTGATGATTGCGAGTTTACGACGTTTGCGAATGGCTTTTCTTTTGTCGGTGCAGGACGTGAGTGTCTTGATAAGGTGTGCGCTGGCACTGACTTGGAATGGAGTATTCAAAACAATACCTTGCAGATTATTAAGCAAGGCGGCAATACCAATGTGCAGGCTATAAAGCTTACTCCAGAAAGCGGTCTAGTAGGTTTTGTGGAAAAACTGCTTAAAGGACCAAAAAAAGCCGCAAAGCAGACAACGACTAAAAAGAAAAAGAAGGTTACTCAACCTAAACGTGAGAAAAAAGCAGGCTGGAAAGTTAAATGCTTGCTTCAACCTGTATTAAACCCCGGAGATTTAGTCTACATTGATTCGCAGGAAATAAAAGGCTGGTTTAAAATTGAGAGTCTAAAGCACAACGGCTCGTATAGCGGTCAAAACTGGTATACAGAGCTTGAAGTGTATGAGATTGTACCGAAGGAGTGATGATAGATGAGCCTTGATGCAACAGCGGATACGCTGGAAGGATTGGAAAATCTTATGCAGCAAAAAATAGGCAACATTCACACTTGCTTGCCTGGCACAATTTTGTCATTTGATGCTTCTACTTGCCTTGCCAGCGTAAAGTCAACGCTAAAAAAATTTACCTCCGACGGCAGAGTTCTTGAATACCCGGTTATTGATGGTGTTCCTGTTTTTATGCCACACGCCGGAGCGGCTCAAATTACTTATCCTGTAAAGTCTGGCGATAGCTGCTTAATTGTTTTTTCTGAACGCAGTATCGATGAATGGCTTGGTGTTGGGAGTGATGATAACCATGATCCTCGACAATATGATTTGACTGACGGCTTCTGTTTTGTCGGCATGATGCCCAGCCAGTCAATATCTGCCGAAAATGTTGAAGTTATTAACGGTGGCACGAAAATTAGCCTTACACCAGGCAACACGATTAATGTTGTCGGAAATATTAATGTGCAAGGAACAATTACTTGCACAGGAGATGTACAAGGTGGCGGTATTAGTCTTATCGGCCACACTCATTCCTATCATCATGGAACTACGAGTTCGTCACAGTAAAGGAGGGACGCTATGAAGAAAGAAGATGTTTTGAGAGCCTACGAGAAGCAAAAAGCGGCTTGCATTGTAGCGTTCCCTACGCTGACAAGCTCGTGGACGTATTTTGCCCAAATTGAAAAAGCTATTGATAGCTATTTTAGTGATGTTGATAGTGTGTCCGATGCTGTTCGCGCTGTTATTCGTGGCGCTTATGTATCGCAGACAAAAGCGGCGTTAAAGTGCAAAAATGATGAAAAATACGGCATTAAATACAATGCTGATGTAGGCAGTATTGATTTAACGCCGTATTGGTATGCGTGGGAATGGCTAAAGGAAAATCTTGCCGATAAAATCAGATACACTACATCTGAAACGTCGGCACAGGAAGAAGGCAGTACAGGCGAAAAGATTGTTGATGCTGAACAACCGGAGCTTGATGCTGTTATTAAAGATGTTTTGACGGCTAGAGTTGCTGAAGCTAAGCAGATTAACGATTATGCAGAATCGTTCTGGCAAGGTAACAGTAAAATGGATTTCGTTTGCCTTGTAGAGGATAGAGGTAATGTTGTAGAAACACCTGATAAAAAAGCGATTGTTGAAAAGCTTTATATTGATTGTGGTTTGCTTACACAAATTCAAGAAAACGGCTTGGATATATATATTCCTAGTTATTTAGGAGGTGGCGGCAATGCTTGACCTTGCTTTAAACGCAAAGACACATGACATTGCACTTAATGGAGATGTAATGTTTATTGATGATGTTGAGCGTGTAGCACAGCAGATAAAAATACAGTTGCTTACTTTTCTTGGAGAATGGTTTTTAGACGTTACGCATGGCGTACCTTATCTCGAATATGTACTTGTTAAAAATCCTAATTTTACGCTGATTAGAGAGCTTTTCCGTGAACAGATTTTAAAGGTTGACGGAGTAAGTAATTTAGTTAGCATTGATATTGATTTTGAATCTGCTACACGAAAAATGTTGTTAAGTTATGAAGCAGAAACTGAATACGGCATGATTGTAAGGAAGGATGTTTTAGGCTATGGAGTACGGAGTAACAGTTAACGGTTTTGTCAGAAAGCGTTTGCCGGAGATTCGTGAAGATATTTTTAAAAGCTTGGAGCAAAATTTAGGCTCAACAGTTAGCCGTCAACCTAACAGCATGATAGGCGTTCTTGTTGGTGTGTATGCTGCTGAGCTTGACCGAATGTGGCAGCTTTTAGAGCGTGATTATTATGACCGCTCGCCGATTAGTGCCAGCGAAGGAAGTTTAGATAATACACTTGCTTACACCAATGTGCAGCGAAAGAAAGCTCAGGCAAGCTATCTTTACGCCGTATGTTATGGGCGCAGCGGAATGGTTCTTCCTGCTAACTGCCAGATTAAAGATGCTTCCGGCTACAAATGGAATATTATCGAAGAAAGCACGATCACTCTTAATGACTGCGTTCACGTTACACTTGAAGTCGAAGCACCAACTAAAGGAAAAATTTACAGTGTACAGTTTGATAATGATGCAGTTATAAAATACACAGCGCAAGAAAATGATACTGCGTTAATTGTCGGTGTCGCTTTGGCTTCTCAGAGTGTTCCAAAATGGCAAGGCAGTATTGTTGAAGGCAAGCTGGTTTTTGAACGCTCTGATAGGCGATATGGAGCTGTGGTGGTGCCTAATGAATCGTTTACCGTTACGCAGGTTGGCAGTCCTATTCGTTTTAATTGTGAAGAATACGGAGAAATTGAGCCTTTGCTAAACAGCGTGAACTACATTAACACAAATTATGACGGCTGGTTTTCTGTTAGTAACGAATCTGAAACATATGTAGGTCGTGACTACGAAACAGCATCCGAAGTTCGTCAACGGTATGCGTCTGCTGTATTTAGAAACAGTATAGGAATGAAAGAAAGTATTAAGGCTGCCTTGCTTGAATTGCAGGATGTTACCAGCGTAACAATTTACGAAAACCGTTCCGATGAAACTGTTGATGGCTTAAAACCTCATTCCTTCCAGGCTATTGTTTTCGGCGGCGATGAAGAAGCCATTGCTCGCACTATCTTGAATGTTGCACCTTTAGGTATTGATACGAACGGCGATATTTGCGTTCGCATTGAGGATAGTGAGGGTGCAGCGCAAGATGTATGCTTTAGCCGTCCGCACGAGGTACAAATTTATGTCAAAGTTATTATCAAAGAATATAATGAGGAAATTTTACCTGGTGATGCAATCGACAAAATTAAAAATATCGTTGTCGAACAGATTGGCAAGTTGTCGATGGGCAATGATGTTATTTATCAGCGTCTGCTTGGTCCTATTTACAGCGGCGTTGACGGTATTAGCTATATTGAGTGCAGCATGTCTAAAGACGGTCAAACGTATAAGCAGGAAAACATTTCGATTGAACGTAATGAGCTGGCAGTAACAAAGCTTGCTAATGTTACTGTAGCTTTGGAGTTATGACCATGACTACAAGCGAAAGAATGTATAACCATTTGTTAAGTCAGTTTCGCAGCAAGCCTAACATTAAAGCTTTTCTTAATGCCGTCGGAAACGAACTCGACAGCATAGATAAAGTTAGGGAGCAGATAAGGACACAGATATGGCCAGATACGGCAGTTGGTAAGCAGCTTGATATTTGCGGTGAAGTTGCAGATATTTCGCGCCGTGTTGAAAATGCTATCGCAATGGATTTTTTCGGTTTTCCTGATCATGGCAACATGGGATTCGGACAAGCTCCGTTCCGCAGGATGTACGATAACTATTTAACGTCCAGTAATTTAAACGACCGTTATTATCGTCTTGCCGTTAACTCAAAGATTGAGAAAAATACAACAGACTGTTCTCGCGTCAGCACTATCCATAGCATAAAGAATGTTTTTAATGTTCAACGTATTTCCGCTGTAAATGCCGGAAACGCAAAAATGCGCATAGGAATAGGGCGTTTAGTAACCAATCAAGAAAGCCGTTTGATTGATGCACTGAACCTTATTATCCGTGGCGCAGGTATTGGCGTGATTTATGTCTATTCTTTTGATGCTACAAATACGTTCGGGTTTAGTAGAAGCGGAGAAAATCCCTATAGGTTTAAAGGTTTTAATCAAGGAACATTCGCAAGGATTATAAAAGTGAAAGGGGGACTTGTTGAATAATGGTAATGAAACAGCCTACTTTTGATTTGATTTTTGGTAGTAGCGCAAGCATTGGTGAAATGATTGATTCTTGGCCTGAGCTTGATTACCTGCGTGGTTGGGGTTATCTTGACAAAGGAGAAGCGCCGCCGCTTGAATACTTTAATAAATTGCAAAATGTTAGCGATTTAAAAAGCCAGTACCTTTTTAACAGTTTAAACATCCGGAAGAACAATACATCTTATGTTAATGGCGACATCGTATTGTCACCCAATTTGCCTAAAAGTCTTGTTCTAGCATGTACTGTTGGCGGTGACACGGCTGTGAGTGAGCCGGATTTTCGAGAAGCTGTACTCGGAGCAACCTATACTGATGGCTCAGTGAGATGGGAGGTTATTCCGAGGGCGTACAAATTAGGGACGGCAACTGAAGCTGAAATTCAGAATTTGATTACAAAGGAGCTGGCATAATGGCTAACTTACAAAAATTAATTGATCTTAACGGATTAAACTATTTTTTAAAACAAATCAAAGCAAAATTTGTTCGTTCGATTAATGGTGCAAAACCAGATTCTAAAGGAAATGTCAGCATCTCTGATATGGAAGGTGCGACAGCTACCGTCAACGGCACTGCAGGCCTTGTGCCTGCTCCGGCTGCCGGAAGCAGCATCCGCTATCTGTGCGCAGATGGCACATGGAAAGAAGTTGACCTTGACAGCGCCAAGACCAAGCTCGTCAAGTATTCATGAGGTGACTGATATGAGATATAAGATAATGGTCAACGGCGCTGCGTATAAAGCACGATACGCCAATGGCAGCTATTTGCCGGATATCTCTAAGTCCGGATATGCGTTCCTTGCCGTCTATTACGATAACAATCTGATGGCAACAGGGGAGCGTATCACCGTTGACGGCACTGTATATACCGTCACCTATGGCGTTACCGTCGCTATACGCGGCGAGGCAGGTACAAGCAAAGTGCTGTCGGTAACATATAACGGCGTTACCAATACCGTCCCGGTTACGTTTGACAGCAGGACATACAACGTCACCTTTACGTCAAGCACAAAACGCCGGAGCTTCTCGGCTGAGGTTACTCCTGCCGATACGTATGCGTATATTGATGTTTCGGGCTGTGCAACAGGCACGTGGACATATACAATCACGACCAACAGCGCATCCAAAGAGGGGGCGTTTAGCATCCCGCTACCAAACGCCAAGAAGCAGGAGCTTATTTTGGGCGAGTTTGGCGGCGTAGCAACGTTGACATATAAGGTCAGCTCCGGCGGCACAAGCAATTTAACTTTAACGTCTTTGCAGCACAGCAGCAGCGACCCGACAACAACGATTACAGCCCATATTATATAGGAGGTAAAAAATGGCTCAGTCAACAACAAATCTCGGAAAGATACACGTCTTCCCGTCAGAAACACTATACAATCAGTTTAAAGATATTATTGCTGATAACGATTTAGCGTTATTAAAAGATGACGGTGCGTACATCATTGCAGCCAACCTCGCGCAGAACGGTTATGTAAAATTTAGTAACGGGCTAATTCTGCAGTGGGGAACTGCTACACAAAACGGTTACGCAACATCGTTTCCCCTTACATTCCCGGCGCGCTGCTTAGCGGTAGTAGCGACATATGTACTCCGAAAGGGCTCGTCATACTGGCAAAAGCCGTTGTCATTACAGGCTGTCACACGCAGCTCATTTACGGCAGTAACAGCATCAGACTGGGGCGCAAATGATACCGCTCTTTGGATAGCTGTTGGCATGTAGTGCAGCTGCTAAACACCTATAGCTAACCAATATTTTTGGCAGTTAATGTTATCCGCTGTTACGTAAAACGAATTTCTGGTGACAGAGTTAACATAGCCGCTTGCTTTGTACGCATTGGTAACTGTGCTTATAGCCATCCAAGTGACGTGGTAACAACTTTTAAGGAAGCTAATGGGAAATGTTATTGTTTGGCTTTGCATATTATCACTTAATCCCCACTGCAAATCTAAAACCGCTCTCCGTGAGCGTAGAAAGGAAAAATATGAACGATAAACGTATAAATCAATATCTTATCCTGCCGGAAAATGGCAACAGAAAAGATACCAAATTAGCTGTAGAGCACAGCGAAAAGCAAATCGCTGAATACCTTAGCCAAGGCTATGTCATCGTAGGCAACGATGATTTTAACAAATTGATTGGTAACGGTAACGGCGAGTACCTTATCGCTGATGACGGCTCTGTATATCCAAAGCCAGCACCTACAGATGCAGAGCTGCTGGCGGCTGCAAAGCAGCAAAAACTCGCCGAAATCAGTCAATGGACGGCGGCCAACATCACGGGCGGTTTTATTAGCAGTGCCAGCGGCGAGCCTGTGCGTTATGACAGTGATGTAGATACGCAACTGACCATGCAAGGCATTGCTCTTAATGTAAATTCAGAGCAGTTTGCTGAAAAATATTCCATCGGTTGCCCTGTTCGTGGTTATAAAGGCGGAGAAAAAGAAAAGACAATTCAATATCTTAGTGCTAGTCAGGTGTTACAGTGGATGGCTGACTTAAGCATGCATATAGGAGATTGCAAACAAGCAGGCTGGAAAAAACAGGCTGAAGTAGAAGCTTGCAAAACTGTTTTTGAACTCAACAATATAGAATTGTAAGAGGTGATAGCTGTGTTTAAAGTTGATGACAACAATATCAGAATGATTAGAGGTGATAGCGGTGTTTTCAACATCAGCATTACCGATATTAATGGAAGGAATGTTGAACTGACTGACAGCGATGTATTAACATTTACGCTCCGACGCACAGCACGTAATTCGACTATCGTTCTGCAAAAATTTATTGTTAATGGTGAGCTTGATATTAAGCCAGCAGATACTGAAGGGTTGGCGTTTGGAGCTTATGTATATGACGTTGAGCTTCGCCGTGCTAATGGCTACGTTGATACCGTAATTCCGCCACATGAGTTCCTCTTAATGGAGGAGGTGACATACTAATGAGGTTACATGGTACGCTGACGGCTGCGAAAGGTGAGCTGCATGGCAATTTATCACCGAACAAAGGTAACCTACATGGGATGTTGTCAGCACGGAGTGTCAGTGCTGATATTTATGATGGAGCTTATACGGTACACTCAGAAGCTCATGAAGTGCAGATATTGCCGACGGCAAACAAACAATTAACAAAAAATATTACAGTTGAAAAAATTCCATATTTTGAAACATCCAATTTATCCGATGGAATTACTGCATACATAGGAAGCGAGGTCGAAGTAAATTATGGCTGAAAAAAACATCTCTAAAGTGGTATATGGTGGAAAAACTTTAATTGATTTAACCGCCGATACTGTTACGGCGGATAAGATACTTAGCACGTATACCGCCCATGATAAGAGCGGTGCTCCGATTGTAGGCACGTGCACTTTTAACGCCGATACATCTGATGCAACAGCGGCAGGCGCTGAAATCCTTGCCGGAAAGACAGCATATGTCAACGGCGTAAAAATTACAGGCGAAATGAAGAACAACGGTGCTGTTAATGGCGTTATTAGCCAAAAAGCCGAAGCCTATACCATCCCCATTGGTTATCACGACGGCGCTGGCAAAGTCAGCATCAGCTCCACGGAGCAGGCAAAAATCATTGCAACTAACATCAGGGCTGGCGTATCCATCTTGGGCGTAACAGGTACAATGAGCGGCACAGAGAGTGCAAAAGCGCAAGCCAAAACAGTTACCCCGACCACGGCACAGCAGACAGTGTTGCCTGACAGCTCTCAAGGTTTTAATTACCTCTCGCAGGTAACCGTCAACGCTATCCCATACAATGAGAGTGATAATGCTCAGGGCGGCAAAACTGTTACTATCGGCTAATAAGGAGCATAGAAAATGGCAGTGAATAAAGTTATATATGGCGGTACCACGCTGGTAGACCTTACAGGTGATACCGTTACCGCTGCCGATTTGGCAGACGGAGTAAAGGCAACAGGTGCGGACGGCAATCCGATTGTAGGCTTGATGCAAAAGGTTACTATTGACAATGAGCTGTCGACTACCAGCACGAATCCTGTACAAAACAAAGTTATCAATGCTGCACTTAACAATAAGGCAGACAGCAGTGCGCTGAGCGGTTATCTGCCATTAGCAGGTGGTACTGTAACTGGTGGTATTACTGCTTCTAACTTTCAAACAGGTACAGCAGCAGCGAACTATTTTCAATGTCGAAAATTTAGGGGTGAAGGCGATGCTGACACCTATTATCATGCTGTAGATTTCGGCTATTCGGGTCACGATTCTGTAGATTTCTATGAATATGATGCAAATTGGAACTTCTATCAATGCACTACAGGCACAAAGGCTGGAGCTGTTTTAGTTGGAAATATTAATAGTAATGGTTGGAATGGCGGTGCACGATTAACAGGAGTACCGACTGCACCAACTGCGGCTACTGGAACAAGTACTACACAAATTGCAACAACTGCGTTTGTGCAGAACTCGTTGGGTAGCTATGTCAAAACCGTAAATAACATCACACCCGACGAAAATGGCAACGTCACCATTACTACTAGCGGAGGTGGTGATAGCGGAGTAAGTTTGTCAGCAGAAAATACATGGACGGGCAAACAGACTTTTCAAAAAATGAAATATAACTTTGAAAGTTATAATGCCCCTCGTGTTAGCGGTGCTACTGATAACCCTTCTTCGTCGGTGGCAGTATATAATGTGCAAGGTAATTTTACGCTAGATATGTCAGTATTAGCAGGTCTGCTAAGCAATGGTGACGCTACAGTATTTACTGCTTATATTACTTCAAATGGTGCATACACCTTAAGTATCAATAATGCAGGTACTCTTAAATATGTAGGGAGCGCATCTGATTTAGCAATAACAGCTAATGGACTGCTGTTAAATATTATGCTAATCAAAAGTAGCAGTGGTGTTGTATCAAGTGTTGTACAAGCTAGTAAGTTAGCATGAGGTGATTAAATGGGGCTTAATCGTCTATTTATGTTCAAACGTGCTGAGGGCGGTGGTGCGGTTGATGAGAATGTGTTTATTATGACTATGGGGACTAAAAGTGGTCAGTATGGATATAATACCAACACTGGTTACTATGGTGAAGTTACAGGCAATGTTACACATGATGGCAGAGCCGTTACGCTTGTTATACTGTCTTATTATGGGGTATGGTTAGATATAGCCTTTAAGGAAGAAGGTGTGACGAGTGGCAGTCGCAATATCAGCCTTAACATCACTCCGCTTGAAACAGGTGTAACTGTTAATTTGACAGTAGGCAAAATATCGTGGCAAGGTACTGCAACAGGCTTTTACACCTATGTTCAGAAAGTGCCATCGGCTATATCGAGCATGTTCACTGCTGCTAACGTAGGTAAGAAATTTAAGATTGAGATAGTGTTTAACTAAGGCGGTGATTTGATGCAAACAACCTATACATATAAAGAGCAGACCTACGAAAATTTATACGAGCTTTCAGAAGCACTAGGCAAGGACGGCGTTTTTATCCCTCTGTCGATTTCTGACGAAGCTTTAACAGAATTAGGCGTAACCGTTACACATGAGGAAGAGCCGTTAGAAAACATAAAACAACGCAAAATCTTGATGTTGAAGCGTCAACGTGACGTTGCAGAGGTTGAACCAATCGAATACAGCGGACATAGCTTTGACTATGACGATAAAGCGAGAGATAGAATTAACGCAGCTATCATTGCCTTATCGTTACAAGGCGAGGGCGCAAGCATTGATTGGACTACGGCAGATAATGCCGATACGCCAGTAACGGCTAACGATTTAAAGATGATTATTGCTGCTGTGGCGGTACGCTCAAACAAATTGCATACTGCATATCGTATAGCGAAAGAAAAAGTTGAGGAAGCAACTACGGCAGCAGATGTAGAAACTGTGACGCTTGAAATTTAATTTATAGGAGTGTAGTGAAATGGTAGAACAATCTTTGGATGCTGCGTTAAACTCTATTATTAACGTTATATCCGGTTGCGTAATAACACTACTTATTACGATGTACAGACAAAAGAAAAAACAAAATGATGCTTTAAAAGCAGGATTACAAGCTTTATTACGTGACAGAATTATCCAGGCTTACAATCATTATGTCCAGGATAAAGGTTGGATACCAATCTATGCAAAAGAAAGCATTGATGCCTGCTATAAGAGTTACGAGGCGTTGGGCGATAATGGCGTAATTGACAATCTTATGCAGCAGATTAATGAATTGCAGAACTATCCGCCAAAAAATCGAGGTGAAGAAGATGCGTAAGTTGCTTAATATGCTTAAAAAAGATGATAACACGTTGAGCGTTGGCAGACTATGTGCTGTGCTGGCATTTATCTTGTTTAGCGTAATTTCTCTTTACCTTGCGTTTTTTGTAAAAACGTGGGGTAACTACGAAGCCTTTGCTATGGCGTGTGTATCATTTATGTTAGCACAGCTTGGTAATAAATACGTCGAAACGAAGATGATTAAGGTGAAAAACGAGGAGTAAAATTATGAGCGATTGGAATAAAAGCCTTGCAAAAGAAATTGCAAAAGGATTGATTTATACAGGCATCGAAGGCGGTTATGACAGCGTAGCAAAGTCTACGGCTTATGCCTACCCGTCAATCGGTGTGTCACAATGGGAGGGCAACAGAGCAAATGAGCTGCTGAAAGCTATCCCCGGCGGTGCAGAGTATGCAGACCGCACCTACATTGATATTAAGGCAAGTGGCGAATTGCCGATGCTGAAAGAGCTTTTGAGAAGCGACGCAGGACAGCAGGCGCAGTTAGAACAGTTGTCACGTGACTGCCTGCAATATGTCGAGGTGCTTCAACAGGTGCCGACGTTGGATGATACACGCTGCCTTATTTATGCCGGTATGTGGTGCCCAACATCTACTTGGGTAGTTAAACGCTTTTTGTCTAACAGATATATGCACGTTAACCTGCGCAGTCTTGAAACGCTTAATAAGTTGTTTAAGAATTACTATTATATTGCCGCAGATGTCGGCGAGATGTACAGGGCAGGTTATGCTAACAGAGCGCAAACTACTTATGAGTATGTTGCTGGCATTGACTTGACTACTCCTTATGGTATTCCTGCCTATGGCAAAGCAGGAAACGGAAGATGATTTAAAGCTTATGCTTTAGATACAGTCACCGACAAGAGGTTTAGTTATTCCCTCTCCTATACGTGTAGCATTTTCTGGTAATTTTTGCGTAATAGTCGGTGACGCATTTATAATGATTGGAGGTGATACAATGGAAGAACTGAAAGCGTTCGTAAGTGACAAAAAATTTGTTGTTGGTTTAGTTGCAGGTTTTGTACTAGGTGCTTTGCATCATTATTTTGCTCTTTAAAATATCCTGAATCTCTATCTTACAAGTAGGCTATGAGTTAACGATTTTGGACAAAAATCACACACAAATTGCATCGCCTATAAGCGTTTTTAAAACAGTGCCGCTTATGATTTATCGTGTCGGCATCTAAAATCGCTTGTAGGCGAAATTTGTGCGTCTGATGAGATTTATTATATTTCACAAATACTAATATTGTTAAGAGGTTATAATGGAGAATGAGACACGATGTAAGATTATTAAAGGTCTGTTTATCATTGCTGTTATGCTGTTGGTTAGCAATACAGTTTACCGATATGCCGTCAGCAGAAGCGGCACCGACTCAGATAACAATGTCAATCGAACAGTGGAATCAATTCAAAAATCAAACGAATCTGCTAGAAGCGAAGTTGAATCTGGTAGACGAGAAATTGAAGCAGCAGAAGAACACATCGACAGAACTGTTAACGCAGTTAAACGAGGCGAAGAAGCAGCTCAATTTAACACAAGAAGCACTAACGAACTCCAAACGCTCATTGGTGAGTGCCGAGGAATCGTTGAAACGCAGCGAAGAATTATACAAGACGTTGACCGAGCAAATGGAGTTGGAACGCAAGAGAGCGAAAAGAATTAAGCATCAGCGTAATTTGTATGCAGGATGCGCAGTGTTAGTTCTTGCGTATGCGGTTGCAAAATGATTTTCGCTATGGTATAATAAATATGGTTGTTGGATGTATCTATTATGCTACATCATAATGGCGAGTTATGATAGTGCGCAATATTATAGCTTGCTCAGTTTTATGTATTAAATTACAAAGCAGAGTCCACGAGTTAGCAAAGTGGGGCAGGTGTCGTACTGCTGGGTGAACCCTATGAAGGTGCAATTCCTTCCTGCTTAAAACTGTCTACTTGTTGGTTCCGCTAGGTGCCTTTTGAAAGCACTCTGTATATGCAGGGTGCTTTTATTATGCTTAAATTTAGTGACTGTCTGTTTGCTGATGTGATATAATGTGTTTATAAAACACGTTATATTGAGGTGATAATATGATGGATAAAGAAAACGTTCAGCAGGAAGTTTTGCCTGCTGGCGTGGTAACAATGTTGTTTGCGGAAAACAAAAGAATTATTGATAAGCAGTTTTATATCATGGCTGGTATGTTGATTGCCAACATCGGTCTGATTGCACTGCTTGCTTATGTACTGAAAAGGTGATTTAATGAGAGAGCTGCTAAAAAGCGCGAGAATATGGATGACCAAAAGCTCGCGTCGCTCATTTTATGCAGTGCTTCACGAAGCGAAGATAACGCCACGGCAAATGAAAATCTGTGAGATGAAATTTGTTGACGGCAAAATGAATTACCAAATCGCAATGGAACTGAACATCTCTACTAAAACTGTTGACAGAGAAATAAGCACTGCGTATAAGGCTATTAATCGAGTGCTTTCTAAATGAAGTAATCCCCATTAAGAGAAGTGTAAAAGCTTTTCTTAATGGGGATTATTTTTTTTTGCTCATTTTTTGCTGTCTGAATCGTGTCTAAATTATGTCCGAATATATAGGAAAATGTGTCTTTAGCTTTAGGGATTGTTTTTATTGCTACCACTTAAAATATAGGTGAGGTGATAAAGATGTACGGAAATTATTACAATCCTTATGGAGCTACACAGCAGATGCAGCAGAGGTTAGCTAATCTGCAACAGCAACAACAAATGTATCAACAACCAATGCCGACAATGATGCCACCTGTACAGCCGAACGTTTATCAGCCTGTACAGCAAATTAAAGGCAGACCTGTTACAAGTATTGAAGAAGCCAAAGCAGCTCAGGTTGACCTTGACGGAAGCAGTACATATTTCCCGGCTCCTGCCGAAGGAAAGGTTTATGAAAAGCTTATAGGCATGGACGGCTTGCCAGTGTTTAGAGTATATACCTTGCAGGAAGGCGGAGCGCAAAAGCAACCTGTATATGCTGACAATAATGTTGTTATAGCCTTGCAGCGAAGAATCGAAAAGCTCGAAGAACAGATTGGAGGAATGACAAATGATGAACATATTTCAGATGATGCAGATGGTTCAGCAAGCAGGAAATCCAATGGGAATAATGCAGCAGTTCGCAGGACAAAATCCGCTAATGAGTAGGGCAATGCAGATGGGACAAGGCAAGTCACCTGAACAAATTCAAAATATTGTAAGGAATCTTGCCAAACAAAAAGGCATGAACGATGAACAGCTTAATCAGTTTTTAAATCAATTCGGCTTAAAGCTTCAATAGGCGCGCAATGAAGCTTTGCATATATTTCTCGGAGGTGAAAAAATTATGGAAGGTACAAACATTGTTCCTGTAATGGATATGAATCGAAACAACAACTATGGTGACTGCTGGGGCGGCGGTATGTGGTTTATGTGGATTATTGTCCTGTTCGCTCTTATGGGTGGCTGGGGCGGTAATTGGAATAACCGTGGCAACCTGGGTGCTGAAATTTTTGCTAATGGCAGCATGACACGTGATCAGATTGCAGACCAATTTTCCATGCAAGATATTAAAGACGGCATCCGTGGCGTTCAGAATGGCTTGTGTGATGGGTTTTACGCTCAGAACAGCACTATGCTGAATGGTTTTAACGGTGTTCAGCGTGATATTATGCAGACTGGTTATCAGCTTGGCAGTGAGATTGCACAAAATCGTTTCGCCGCTCAGCAGTGCTGCTGCGAACAAAAACAAGCGATTGCTTCTCTTGGCTACGAAACTAACCGCAACATTGATGCGGTACGCTATGAGAACGCACAAAATACTTGCGCTATCGTAAACGCCGTGAAAGAGGACGGCGAAAAGACTAGGGCAATTATGGTAGCTAACCAAATCCAAGACCTTCGCGACAAGTTAGCAGATCGTGACAGGGATTTGCAGACCGCGAATTTCCAATTAAGCCAACAGGCGCAAAGTGCTAACCTTATCGGCACGTTAAGACCGTTCCCAGTTCCATCTTATCAAACCGCAAGCCCATATCAAAGCGTGGCTAGTAATATCTGTGGCGGTTGTGGATATACTAACATAGCGTAAAAATTTCATAACTTATTCACAACAGATGTTCTATAATATAAACAAGAATATCTGTTGTGGAGGTTATAATTATGGAATGGCGAGACGTTAAAGGTTATGAAGGAATTTATATTGTTAGTAGCAATGGGCAAGTAAAAAGATTGCCATACATTAGCAAGACACCAGATGGATTACTGTGTCAGCGTAAAGGAAGAGTATTGAAGCCTTGGTTCGATAAAAAAGGCTATCAGCATATAGAGCTTTGTGATAAAGGAAGAACACGAACAGTTACTGTTCACCGTGTTGTTGCAGAAGCCTTTTTACCTAATCCGGATAACAAGCCTCAAATTAATCATATTGATTGCGATAAAACTAATAATGCAGCAAGCAATCTTGAGTGGTGTAATAATTCGGAGAATCAATTACACGCTTATGCACACGGATTACAAAAATCATGCTTTCAACACCATAATTCCAAACTTTCTTTAGAACAAGTTTTAGAAATAAAACACAACTGCGTTCCCGGGAACAAAGGAAATGGAATGCTGATATATGCTAAAAAATTTGGCGTTAGTTATGCTACTATACAACAAATTATTCGAGGACAGTCATATAAAAACATAAATTGATGTGCATTAACTGCACTGTATTAGGGACGGTGCAAGCCGTCCCTATTGCTTTAAAAAAAGAAAAATTTTAAAGGTATTAAGAAAATACCGTGATTGCATAAAGAGGTGAAAAAAATGATTTGCTACGAAAAATCTTCTTTGAACGCTGCGGCTGTTGCTGCTCAGTCTGTTGCAGCTAATGCTTTTGTTAGCTTTCCTATAAATAATCTTCTGACTGGCGTTGCTATTAAGCATCCTGCTGGAAGCTCTAGTGTTAGCCTTATTCGTGGCTTGTACCTTGTTAGTGTAAATGCTGATGTTGTTCCTGCTGCTGCTGGTAATGTAGGCTTACAGCTTCTGAGTACCACGGAAAGCACATCTTCTGTTATTAATGGTGCGGAAAGCATTGTTACTGGCGTTGCTGACACAGCTGTGAATATTTCCTTTACAACGCTGATTCGGGTTCGTCCTTCTTGCTGTGCAGTAAACAACACAACCAGTTTGCAGGTGCAGGCAACGGCAGCGGCAACGATTAACAGGGCAGCTATTAGCGTGGTTAAACTTGCGTAAGGAGGTGTAGTTATGCACTCCTATAAAGACTATTGGAACAAGATCATAGGTGATGATACAAAAGAGAGAGCAATGGAAGAAATTGTTTGCAGTGCATTAGAAAAGCTTAAGATGCATTGCCCAGACCTTTTTTATCGCACGTTGTATGACCTGCACTGCGTAGCCTATGGTCCTCACTTTGACGAAGCACTTGCAAAGCTTGCTGTTAGTAAAATGCAGAACACAGATGGCACTAATGGTGAGCATTGGACGTATGAACAGACTAACCAACTAGCAGAGCAACACAATATCAAACATAAAGCAGATTGGTATTATGTGCTGAACATGGTGTATAGTGATTATGGCGCAGCTTTCAGCGGCGATACCGGAACACTCGTTAAGATTGCTAAAGCTTATATGTGTGATCCTGATGCTCCTAGCGGAAAAGTGCTTGACTTATGGGTAGCTCAAATGAGAGCAAAGGAAAGACAATAATTATATTATTTGCACCTGCTGTAAGCATATGCTATAATATATGTGTGGTTTGGTTTGAATTTGTTTCCATTTCGGTATCTCAATTATCTTCTTACTATTACATACGGCTAAAAAAAGCAGGTTTAGTCAGCCTGCTTTTTTGCTTGTGAGTTCCAAATGAGTTCCAAAATAAAAGCAACTAAAAAAATGAAAAAAATAAGCGCAAAGATATTCACAGCGCAACAGAAAACCGCTTGTAAAAAAGTAGTTGATTTAGTAGAATCAATATAGAGCATTGTAAATAAAAACCGCTAAACCCTAGTGTTCATGGGATTTAGCGGTTTTTCTTTTAACTAAATGAGTTCAAAATGAGTTTCAAAAATTAAGTTTCGCTATTTTTTGTCGAGTTATCCACAGTTAAACCCTCTAATTTGTCTACGGCTTTTCTATTGGCTTCTGGCATCATGTGAGCGTAAAATTCAAAGGTTGTGTTTTTGTCTGCGTGACCAATCTGTTTAGCGACTGCCAAAATATCTCCGGTAGCTGCGTAAAGCATTGAAGCATAGCTGTGCCGGAGAATGTGAGGACTAATTCTTGGCAAGCCTAACTTAGTGCAGTGATATTGCATGTATGTTCTGATAGCCGACGGTTTTATGCCGTCAAAGATATAATCTTCTGGTTTAGCCTTATAAAGCGTGCCTATATAGTCTATGATTTGATTATAGAGGTATTTCGGTATTTCAACATCACGCACGGAGCTTTTTGTTTTGGGTGTACTAATGACAAATTCATCTTTATTGTGTATCCTCATAAGCGATTTGTCGACGTGAATTTTATAGGGAGATATATCTTCGATTTTTAGTGCCATAACTTCACCTATTCGCAAGCCTGCCCAAAAGATGATATTGAACAGCACTCTATGTGACGCTATCTTAATATCGTCGTAGAAAACCTTATACTGTTCAACTGTCCATAATTTCGCACGTGTATCGTTAGAATATGGCTTCACTCTATCAGTAAGAGTGACAGGGTTATTTTTTGTTCCGTAATTTCTTTTCGAGAACTCGAATACCTGGCTTAATTCCGAACGTATCTGATTTAGCAGTCTGCTTGAAAGGCGTTCTTTTTTTGATTTCTCATTTTGAAGGGCAAGCCAGCGCATAACTTGAAGCGGAGTAACCTTATCTATGTTTATATTCCCAAAGAAAGGGAGGACGTAATATTTTAATGCCTGGTTTTTCTTGTCGACAGTCGACTGCTTTAATTCTCCTAGCTTTAGTTTGCTCTCCAGCTCTTCCCGGTACGCTGCAATAACTTCACTGAATTTCGGATCATGTGTATGAGTTTTGTTTCTCATGTCGCTTTCGTATTTTTCAGCATCACGCTTTTTATCAAAACCTCTTTTGGTTGTATGCTTTCTCGCGCCTTGCCAATCTTTATACCAAAAAGCGCAGTCCCATTTTCCTGTTTTCGGATTTTTTGTTACTGTCATGTTCCGCAGCTCCCTTCACGTAAATTTTTGCAAAAAGCGTCAAAAAATCTCTTTCATATTTAGCTTGTAAGCGACTTTTTAAGGTTTCTACTTATATTTATATTAGTAAAAATTAAATGCTCATATAAGCTAAATATGAAGCTCTGATAAGATTTTTAATCTACAAAAATAATGATATAAACTGTATAAAAACACTGGCTTGAAAAGCAACCTGGAATTTTATGTTCAGACTGTTTTTCAAGCCTTTTTTATTTCAAAAAGCACAAAAGCAGGCTCGAAAGCCTGCTAGTGAGTTTTTTAACAGGCTAGGGGATAGCCTATTATTTTGCTTCTACGCTTTTTGTATTCGCATCAGCGAGTTCAACTGTTTTTTTATAAACTATTTCGCCAACAGAGTTCGGTATTAAGCTACTCCAGTTTTGACGTTCTGTATTGTGATATATTACGTTGCCGCTTTTGTTGTAATAAACTGCTTGTAACCTTTTAGAATCTGCGCCAAGGTCTGTTTTGGTGTAACTATATTGCTCCAATATCATGGCTGCCTTTTCACCGTATATAGTTCGCTGTGCATATTCTAAAGGCACAACTTTAATCCATGATGTATATGCGCTGCCAATTTTTGCAATAGTGTCAGTGTCAATCGAAACAGTAATTTCACTTGTAGAGCATACCCATTGCCAATTAGTGGCAAATGCTGATGAACAGAAGCAGAGTAGGGATAGTAATAATACTGTTAGCTTTTTCATGATACAAGCTCATTCCTTTGCTAAATTTTTAAGTAGTGTTTTTACACCAACTTTTGGGTTGATTGATAACGCTGTTTTATAAGCGTTGATAGCTATTGCTTTATTTCCGCATTTTAGCTGAATATCACCTAGAAGCCTATATACATTTGCTCTCATAGGTACAGAAAGTATATCTAGCAGTGAGCGGTTTATAAGGTCAAGAACATTTTTATAATCAGCTATGTTTGTGCTTGATATATTAGCATAGTGCTTTTTAGCAGCTTGAAATGCTTTTGCTCCTGTGTATTTAGATTCTGCATAAACCATGTATTTCTCTTTATCAATAAAAGTACCTGTTATGCTGTATCTATATTCTTTGCAATTGTTAAAGCTCAAAGAAACCGTGTCGTTTTCACTATCAAAAGATGCTACTCCGTTTACATCTGGTTGAATAGGGAAGGTAGCAGCAAGCCTTGATTCTGTTCGTAAGTCGATAATAACAAGGTTATTTGCAAACGGTCCAGAACCACCACATAGTTGGACAGATGCGAACAGTCCATTTTCTGATAGAGTAGAACCTAAAATATTTATAGGAAATTCCTGCTTGTATACTGTATTGCCGAGAATAGATTTAATCGTAACCCTTGAGGAAAGCGTCGTTCTATCAAGCCATTCTTCTAGCAAAAATGAACCATTGTTAGCTACATAAGCATCAAAAAGCTCTATGCAGCGGTGACCTTTTGCCAGAAGACGATTTGAACAGGTATCAAAGACATAATAATCATTATTTCCCCATGCAATACAATACATTCTGTTTGGAGAGTATCTTTTATAAAGAAGAATTGCCGCATTATGTTTATTAAAAGGAACTACTTCACCAAATAATGACATTTGTTCGGTGGTTATCGGAAACTCTTTCATCAATACCGACTTCCTTTCTTTTTATACACACGAAAAAGAGGACGGACATATGCGCCCTCTTATCGCTGTAGTTCTTCTACAAAATGGCTCCCTAAAGGGAATCCCCCTAACATCAAGTTGAATCGTTAAGTCCGCGTTTTACAGTTTCAGCTTGTTTTTTGCAACCAGTTGGTTGGCAATTTCTATGCAGAGTAGCAGGAAATACACATGCTCTGTTGTTAATTGTCGAATCAGCTGTGCATACTCGTTAGTGGTATGACATCGACTTCGTTTTAACCTCCTTCCTTTAGATTGCAAGGTATTATGCCATGCTGGCGAAGGGGAAGTCAGGCCTTGCCTTTGCCTTGCAATAGCCCTTTTATAATTTGCTCGATAGCCATCTTTTGGGTGTCATCGAGCTTCTGAATCTGTTTAGCAATCTCAATAGCCTGTTCATCGAGAAGCTGGGCGTTGAGCTGCTGCTTTACTGCTTCGGTGTCTATGCCGAGGTCGTGAGCTTGTTGCTCGGTTATGCCTAAAGCATATTCAGTGTCATCATAAAAATATGCAACCGGAACATTAAAGTAATTAGCGATAGCTTGAATGGTTTTAGCTTGCGGTGTGTATTTACCTTGCTTCCAATAAGTTAAGCTCGGTGCGCTAATGCCTGTTTCTTTTGCTAATTTTGAAGCACTAATGCCGTGTTGCTTTAGCAGTAATGCAAGTTTTTCGTACATGTAAAACTCTCCAAAAATCCCTAAAAAATTTCATTAAACTACTTTACAAAAACTCCTTAAAGTAGTATAATAATTATAGTAAGTTAATGCTTAAATTAAAGCACATTAAAACAGTGCTAGTGTTAAATTACTTTAATACAATTCTATCACAGTAGATTATTTTATGCAAGGAAAGGAGCGAAAAATGTATAGTAAATTCGAGAAATTGATGCTCGAAAAGGGTTTGTCGGCTAATAGGATTGCTAAAGAGGCAGGAATTAACGCTCCGTCGCTTACCTATTGGAAACAAGGCAAATACACCCCGAGCTTAAAGACATTACAAAAACTCGCCGAATACTTCGGCGTAAGCGTTGACTATTTTTTGGAAGCGTAAAGGAGTGATGTTATGGGCATGAAAACTAAAATGAAAACCGATACGTGGAAAGCTGCTGAACGCATCGTGCAAGTGCTGCATGAGGAAGAAATTCCGTTTTCGCTGTTTGATGATACTTTTCGGCATACTAAAGAGCTGGCTATGAGATACACGACACCTTATAGTCCTAACGAACTAAAAATGATTCGTTTGGCTACTTCTGCTAACGTCGATAGTGACACCGATTCTAAACAATTATAGGCTTTTTTCTTAACTTTTTCCCAGATTTTGTTATCTCGGATATTGTTTAGAAATTCGTGACCTTTAGGAGTTAAATCGATAAATTCATAACCAGTTTGAGGTTCAATCATCTTAGCATTCCTAAGGTACTTGATATGATACAAAACAACTTCTGAATCATAATTACTGAAATATTCTTCGGCGAAACCTTGGGGGTCTATGTTAGAAGTGCCGTTGGCTTCAAACTCGACTTTCAGCATAATGTCACGAATTAAGTCATAGTTTAATCTCATGAAATTACCCCCCTCGCTTTACACTAAAATGTCAGTTTCAGCTTCAACGCCAACAAGAAACTGTGAAAGCGTTAAGCCGAAAACATTCGAGATTTTAGCAAGAGTTGAGATTTTAGGATTTTTACTTTCGCCTTGAATGATACTGTTTAGCGTAGACTGCGTGATGCAAGCATTAAGAGCAAGCTTATTGATTGACATATTGTGTTGAGCGCAGAGAGCCTTAATCTTGTTAGCAATCCATTCGTTAGAAGTCATTGGAAAGACCACCTTTCAACGTTTATTCGTTGAATATTATAGCAAGGTTAGGAAAAATCTTTTAACGGAAAATCGTTTACAAATGAAGCAAAATGTAGTATAATAAAGTTAACGAAAAAACGTTAACGCAGAAAGGAGCAAAATATGAGTTTTGGTCAAAAGCTGAAACAGTTAAGACTTGCAAGAAGTCTTAGCCAAGCAAAACTGGCAGATATGCTCGGAATTCCGCAAACAACGATTAGCGATTTTGAGCAGTGCAAATACGAGCCAGATGTTACGGTAGCAAAAAACATTGCTAGATTTTTTGGAAAGACCATTGATGAAATGGCGTAAAGGAGTGATGAAAGATGAAAAAGGTGTTGCAGATCTGTGTTTGTATCATCTTTGCCTGGTGTTGTCTTAGCTTAGTTGGCGGATTTTCGGACAGCCAGGTGCAAAGGCATACAGTTACGCACGTTGTACAGGAAGGCGAAACAATGTATGGAATCGCTGACAAGTATTTCCTGCTCAACAAAACAAGAATTTGTTTTGACGAATTTTGGTACAACGTATCCGAAGATAATAAGCACCTGACCGCCAACCGCCGTTATCTCCAGCCTGGAGATGTAGTCACTGTTAATTACTACACAGTGAAGAATCAATGATAGCAGGCTAAAAGCTTTAACTGCTATGAGCCTATTATAGCAAGAAAGGAGTTCATACAATGTCTGAAACTCAAACTAACATCTACAAATTAGCTAGAGAGTACGCAGGAATTAGCCGTGTAAATGCGGCAGAAGAACTTGCAATCTCTGTAAGCTGTTTGAAGGATTATGAGATTGACTGGCGGCAATGCCCGGATGCTATTGCATTGGCAATGTCAAAACTCTATCGTACACCGTGGTTACGTGTACAGCACCTGCAAAAGAACGTTGTGTTCTGCGATGTTTTTGGACTTATTCCACCTGCAGATGATTTAGCAGTGAATATGCTCAGGGCGCAAAAAGAAGTCGGTGAAGTGGTTGAGCTGTTTCCGCAAATGGTAGCGAAAACGGTACAAAAAAAGCACCTCGGCGACAGTCTTTTAAAAGAATGCCGGGAAGGTGCACAGGCTTTGCTGGTATTGATTGGTATTGAAGAAGAACAAAAAGAAAAGACCCCCCACGCTAATAGAGAGCCTTTAACCTATAAATAAAGTCGAAAGGAAATCGGTTTAAAAAATAGGTCATATATAGTATAGCATACGGAAAAGAGGTTGTCAAACATGGAAAGCAGATTTTACACAGCTAAAGACATTGCCAACCTTTTAGGCGTAGGCGTTGGAAAAGGCTACTCGCTTATAAGGGAATGGAACAAAGAGCTTCAGCTAAAAGGTTATACAACTGCGCAAGGCAGAGTAGTTAAAGCCTATGCTGATTTAAAGCTTGGTTTCGGAATTCAAAAGGAGGATGTGTATGGTAACTAATGAACAGGTTAACGCTGTGTTAGCTCGCAGCGGACTTAGCATGGAAGGCTTTGAAGCTTTCAGAAAAAGAAAGCACGGCGAACAGAAGCAGACGAAAGAGAGCTGGTTGAAAGACTTTAAGACTTGTTCGCACTGTACCAGGGATGGCAAATGCAAGTATCAACATTACGGATACCACCAGGAAAAACAGGCTGTGCGTGAAGGCGATGTATTAAGCTATAACGTTAACAGCTTGTCGGTAAATATGCAAACATATCCTAAAGTTGGCAGTTATTGTGAATGCTGTCACTGGGATGCTGAAACAACTCTTAAGCTTCACAGCAGACTTGAAGAGCTGGTTAAGGAAGGAAAGGTGATTTAAATGGAAATGAGCGAGAAAATCGATGCTTTGGCTGAAGCCTTAGCAAAGGCTCAGGGTGAAATGAAAAATGCTGTTAAAGGCTGTGACAATCCGTTTTTTAAAAGCAAATATGCGGATTTAGCGGAATGCCTGAACGTAGCACGTGAGCCGCTTAGCAAGAACGGTTTAAGCATATTCCAGGCTAACGAAGGAATTGTAGAAAGCAGTAAACTTGCTGTTACTACAATGATTATGCACAGTAGTGGTCAGTTTATTAAAGTGACGAGCAGTTATCCCATTCAGAAGAATGATGCCCAGGGTTTTGGCAGTACACTGACTTATGCAAGAAGATATAGCCTTGCAGCAGCACTTGGACTTGCGCAAGAGGATGATGACGGAAATTCAGCTTGTGAACCGGAACCTAAGCAAGAGCTTAGAGGTAAAAGTAAAGAGCAAAAGCCTAAAGCTCAACCGCAAGCCACCGGAGATAAATTCGTTAAGATTACCCCTCAAGGTGATATTGTTGTAACTGTTGCTAACGGCCACGATAAAAACGGCAGACCGCTTGCTGCATATAAAAACATTAAGGACTTAACCATTGAAGAACTTGAAAAAATGGTTACAATTCCTCAATATGCGCTTGCTCATACGGCTATCAAGACCTTGCTTGAAGAAATGGGACAAACAGTATGAGTAAGAAAAGCATATTACAGAGCGATAAAGAGTGCTTCATGTGCGGTACAACCTGTAACCTTGAACGGCATCATGTGATATTCGGAACAGCCGGAAGAAAGATTTCCGATAAGCTTGGTTTAACAATCTGGTTATGCCATGAGCACCATCAAGGAAGGTTCGGTCCGCATCAGGACAGAGAAACCGACTTGCGATTAAAAAGATTTGCTCAAACCTGTTATGAAGATAAACATAGTCGGGATGAATGGGTTGAGAGAATCGGAAGGAATTACTTATGAGAAATAAAGCGCTTATGAAATATGTAAGGCTACTTAGACGGCAACCGTTATGGAAAAAGTTATTGTAGGAGGGCAACATGGAGAGCTGGTTCAAGGTTGATGCTGACATTTTCGACAACAAGAAAATGAAAATTATCCGTTCGATGCGCAACGGAGATTGCATGGCGTTGATATGGTTCTTCCTGTTATCCCTTGCAAGACAGCAAAACGATAATGGTTATATATACGCCACCGAAGGCGTGGCGTATACAGCCAAAACACTCGCCGCCTGTGGTGGGTTTAGACCAAAAGTTACCGAAACTGCGCTTGGACTGTTCCGGGAATATAACATGATTGATGTTGAGGAAAACGGCTACATTTATATTGTTGGCTGGACAGAGCATCAAAATACGGAAGCTCTTGCAAAACTCAAAGACCGGGACAGCGAAAAGGAAAAAAATCGGCAGAGAGTTGCTAAGCATCGTCAAAAGCAAAAGCAGTCTAATGTAACGGATTGTAATGCTGAATGTAATGATAAAAACATTACATGTAATGTTAATGTAACGGATTGTAATGCTGAATGTAATGTTAATGTAACGGATTGTAATGGTAATAATAAGATAAAGAAAGAGAATAAGAACAAGAACAACCATTACAGTAATGCTGAATGTAATGGTTCTGGTATTACAAATCTTGTCGTTAGTGGTAGTGGTAATGATAATCTTATTGGATTTTGGAATCAGAACATTACACCGATAACGCCATACATTGCGGAGCGGTTACAGACTATTGCTGAGGAACAAGGCGAGCTGATAGCCATACAGGCGGTTACGATAACAGCGCAGCAAGGCAAGAAGTCAATAGCCTATTGTGAGGGAGTTGCAAGAAACCTTGCGAGCGGTGATACGCAGAAACCGAAGAAGCCGCCGGATAGTTTTAAACCGACGGACGATCAAACAGACCTGGACAAATATTTTTAGTGAGGTGATAGCATGAATGCGAATGATGTTCAGAATTCGATTACACTTGCTGTAAATCACATTGCTGAAAATGCTGCACAGCTTAATAAGCAAAACGAAAACGATTATTACGAAAACGGTTTGCTTATGTGTGGTAAATGTCATACACCGAAGCAATGCAGAGGTTTCTTGTTTGGCGTTGAACGAACTGTAACTTGTATCTGTAAGTGCAGAGCGGAAGAGCTTCAGGCAGAGCGTGAACGTGAGGAACATGAAAAGCGACTTGTTAGGGTACATGAGCTTAGAAAAGCTGGTTTCCCGGAGCGTGAGCTTCAGTCACAGACCTTTAGCCACGATGACGGCGCAGACGAGCGGACGATGCGAGCAATGAAAAATTTCGTTGAGCACTACGATGATTTTCGCAGGATGCATAAAGGATTACTGCTTTATGGAAATTCTGGAAGCGGAAAGACGTTCGCCGCTGCGTGTGTTGTTAATGCACTAATTGATAAGGGTGTAGCTTGCTTAATGACTAATTTCGGTAGAGTATTCAACACCTTGTGGGGCACGGAACAAAAGCAAGCATATCTTGACGGATTTAATCAATTTGAGCTGTTAGTGCTTGATGATTTAGGAGCAGAACGGCGCACGGAGTTTGCTCAGGAGCTAGTTTTCCAGATCATCGACAGCCGTTGCCGGAGCGGATTGCCTACAATCATTACAACCAATTTACCGATTGAAACAATCAAGAAGCCGCAGACGATAACGGAAACAAGAATCTATGACCGTATTTTGCAGATGTGCCACCCGGTAGAGGTTACACACGCAAGCAGACGCAGGAAGAAGGTTGCAGAAGGATTTGCTGCCACCAATAAATTATTAGGATTATAGGAGGGTATTATGGACGCTAAAGAGCTTGCAAGAATCACTGAAAGCGCAAATCGTGATAAAGATAAGAGATATTTTACAACGATAGTAAATTTCTATATCAATATGTATCATGACAGCGGCGAGGTTTATTATCTGTATAAAGCCATTGCCGAAATCAACGCAAAAATAAAAAAAGAAGGCGGAGAGGTTTACTGCTTGGATAATCCGTTGAAGAGAAAGGAGCAAAAAGCATGAACAGAATCGTTTTGTTAGGCAGACTGACTAAAGACCCGGAGGTAAGATACACCCCTACAAACAAGGTTGTTGCTCAGTTTACGCTTGCAGTGGACAGACCTTATTCGAAAGACAAACAGCGTGAAGCTGACTTTATTCCGGTAGTTATCTGGGGTAAACAGGCTGAGATCTGTGGCAACTATCTTAGCAAGGGACAGCGTGTGTTAGTTGAAGGCAGACTGCAAATTCGCAGCTATGAAGCTAAAGACGGTCAAAAGAAATATGTAACCGAGGTTATCGCAGAGCACTTTGAATTTATTGAGCGTAGAGAGCAAGGCAACGAATCCCAACAGACACCGGAAGAAGAAAGCCAGGACTTCCAAGGTTTTGGCAGCACAGTACCGTTCGACGAAACAATTCCGTTTTAAGCGAGGTGCAGCATGAAGATTAAAGACGAAGTTAACCGCTTGCGTAAGCTGGCGTTCACTGAAATCGAATTAAAGAAAGATGACTTTAAGAAGATTTGCAGCGAATATTGCTTTTTGTACAGAACGATATATCACCAGACCTACAACCCTAGCATGAAGCTAATCAGCACATGGGGAAGAAGCAAGGTGTATGTTGATAAACTTGAATACATTGATGTGCTTCAGGACTTAGCTTATCTGCGTTACGCTTTCAGCAGGATGAAATTCAAGGGGTACAAGAAACATGAATCAGCTTAAAAGCATCCTCGTGGGTAAGCGGAGCAAGGCAAGCGGTTCGTTTTTTGAAAAGATGATTGACGCAGGCTGCCAGTATTACGAGGAACATGGCATTGCGAAGATTGAGAAACAGAGCGAGCCTGTACATTATATCCGCCCTTATGGAGCGCATGGACAGTTCATTGCCAACTATGCAAAGAAAAGCGGCGTTGACTACAAGGGGACGTTAAGAGGTGGTTTGGCGGTGTGCTTTGAAGCGAAACACACCGACGGCGATAAGATGCTGCGAAACAGACTTGAACCGCACCAGCTGGAATACCTTAAGGTCCATCACTTTTTAGGTGCAAGGTGCTTCATCCTGGTATCGTTCAATCTGACAGATTTTTATAATGTGCCGTTCCTTGTATGGGAGAATATGAAGTCACTATACGGAAGGCAGTACCTGAAGCGTGATGATCTGGAAGAATACAGAATCAGTAATACAGGCAGAGTGTTAAAATTCCTGACTGTAACGGAGGGGCAACAGTGAAATATCTACTTGGAACAACAGCCGAAGGCAAGCAGTGCTGCCCTCATTGCAAGCAGGAAAAAATAAAGCTTGTCTACGGCGCAAAGATTGTAGACAGAAAAGGTGCTGTAAAATGGGCGTTTAGATGCTCATCGTGCTATGGCACTATTTGGCTAAAGTAAAGCGAAAGGAAGTCGGTTTAATGCAGAATAAGGATTGGAGCTATCTGCTAGGGCAGAAAATAGGTATGCTGACAGTGCTTGAAATTTATCCTCCAGGCGTTATCAGCATCAGACCTAAAAAGAAGGCTTCTGTTGCAAGATGCGTCTGCGAATGCGGCACTGAATGTTACAGAGATGTATCTAACCTTGCCCGGCGGCAAGGAATGAGCTGCGGAGGTAAGGAGTGTAAGCACAAAATCATGAGCCTTGCGCAAATAAGAAGGCAGGAAACTAATAAAAGCAAGGCTAAAGCTCAGAAGCCTGCCGAGAATATTCCGAAAGATGAAGAGCCGATAATCACGAAAAAGCTGAAAAATAAATATGTTTGCCCTTTTCCGTTCCCCGGCTGCGTAAGAAGCGAGGTTTGCCACGTATGCTGCTGGGAATGCGATAAGGAATGTAAGCAGTGCAGTAACAATCCGCAACTGTGCGGAGCAAGGAGATTAAGATGAGAAGTATTAAGGAGATTTTAGCAAACGAAAAGTTTCAAGCCAACAAGGAAAATGATTTTCCTTTTGAGGGCTTGCTATTGACTGGCTTCCTGCAACTTTCAGGAATCAAAAAGAGCTTGCAGTGTGTTGTAGGTGTTGAGCATGATCAGGACGGCAACCAATGGGAGCACGTAAGCGTAAAATTTTGCGGCACAACGAATAAAACGCCGTCATGGGAGGTTATGTGCCAGGTTAAAGACGTATTCTGGCTGCCGGAAGAAGAAGTACATCAGATTCACCCAAAAGAAAGTGAGTATCTGCACGGCTTAGGCGGGATATACGATGTTTTACATCTGTATCGTCCTGTAGGTGGTTGGAAGCAGAATCCGAACCGAGGTGAGGATAATGGCTGATTTTTCCTTAAAAACAAAGTTTTCCATAGATGGTGAAAGTTATTTGCTGTCTACAGTCAAATTACATTGGTGTTGCAAGCCAAGTTATGAAACAATGCTCTTTAAATTTGACAGAAGAAATGAAGTTAACTACAAAGATTTGTATTGCCAAAAATATCATACGCAACAAGAAGCCGAAGCAGGACACAAAGAACTGCTCTTGCGTGTTGAGCACGGAGAAAGGTTTTGGGAAAATGACTAAAGTATTAAATGCAATTATCGACATGATCACGGTTATATTAATCATCGGTATACCTGCTATGCTTGGCGCTTTGGTAGGTGCTGTGATTGGGTGGTTGGTATGGATGTGGTAAAGCGTAGACAGCAAAAACTGAAATATTATCGTTACTGCTTGCGCAAAGCACATCAGCTGTTCCGGGCAAGCGTTGTAGACTATGAAGTACGTATGGAAATGAGGAAAAAATATGGTAAATAGAGATTTAGACGGAATTTATTTTAGAGTTAAACGTAACAATCGTTGGGAAAGCGTTTGCTTTAGCGACTTGACCGACGAGGAAATGGACAAGGTACTGGAAGGACACAGCGTTCAATGGCTCAAAAGCACTTGTAAAATTTTGGGCAAAACCATTAGATGTATCGGCGATGAGCTGGAAATTGTCGGTGGACGCAAGGAGGAAGAATAAATGAAAAAATATGCGGTTTATGGAAAAGTATTGACATGGGTGCGAGTAGAATTGGAAGCGAAGGACAAGGAAGATGCTCTTGAAAAGGCTTACGAAGAGTGTTCTTACGTGATGGCTTTGGTTGGCAATGGCGGTACTGACAAGATTATTGGCGTGGATGACACCGATTCTGCTAAGGTTAGCATTAACTGTGACGATGAAATTAATTATACAGAAGCTGAAGAAATCGACTAAAGGAGGAATAGTAAATGACTCCAGAACGTAAGAAATGGTGGGATAGCCTGCCGCAACGTGAAAAGATGTTACGTAAAAAAATTTGGGAGGTTAAAAGCGAAATCTCGTGGGCTAAGTATAGTCTTCAACTTGGCTGCTTTACGCCTGAGGCTATAAAACTTATTATCGCCGGAATAAAACAACAAAAGGTTACCTTAACAGCTTTAAAGCATGAGCTTGACCGTACAACAAAGAAGGTGGCATACAAGAGTTATATCGGTTTGACGGAATATCGTTGCGAAAAGTGCGGTGGCACAATATTTGAAGTAATTAGTCAGTCGCACTGCTGCTGGTGCGGCAGAAAGATTGTGGGGTGTAAATAATGAGTAAGCCGATTATCTCGCCGTTAGCGGTATACTTAAAAAATAATGGAGAAGAGAAAATGACAAAACTTTAAAGGTTAGCAGAATCGTTTAAAAACCACAAAGCAAAAATTGTGCATGACGACAACAAGATCTTTATCATGGAATGGCGGAACAAAAATGGTAGCAGTTCTTACGCAGTCAAGTATATTGTTGATAAAGTGTATGGTACTCTTTTTGTCGAAGGTGATTTAGGTTTTGCAATTGCTTGCTGGTATGGCATGGAGGGATTATAAATATGTTAGATAGAGAAAATTTCGATAAAGAGATGACTATTTTAAAAAAAAAATTAAATGAGCTTGGGTACAGAAGAGTGCAGATAACGCGTATTGTAAGCTCTAGTGATAGTAGCGATGTTGCAATTCATTTAGCAATAATGAAAAATTTTAAACAAAAGTATTACTAAAAACTTTTTCGATGCTCCGGTATATGAATGTTACTGCCAGACCGAACATTCTGATATTTCAAGTGTTGACAGTAAAGTTTGTTATTCTATTGAAGATGCCGAAAAATGTTATGCAAGGAGTTGTTAGACTTAATGACAATCAAAGAATTATATCAATATGCTATGGAACATAATGTTGAAAACCTGCCGCTTCAATATGGCTTTGTCGATGACAATGGCATCTATTATTCGGACTATTTCAGATTTGCTGATTTTGATTACAATCCCGACAATGCAACGATGATGTTTTATGTTGCCGGAGATAAAGAACTAGCTAAAGGGTTGCAGAAAAACACAGGCTCTACAATGGAATATGTGGGAGCAGGAGATGATGCAGCTATGGGCGTATACAAATGCTCTCAGTGCGGCTCTGAGGTGCAGAACTATGAATACTATGATTTTTGCCCATGGTGTGGACAAAAAATAAAGGAGTGGAAGTAATGTTTATTAAAATTCTTAATAAATGGGTAAATGTAAATTGTATCGAGAACATCGCTGTTTATCCTGACAGAAGCGAGGATGGAATGTATAACGTTTACGTTAGAAATCGTGATTGTGATTACGCCTATCTTTACGGAAAATATTCCAGTGAAAGAGAAGCAACGTTCGCAATGGATAACCTTGCTGAAAAAATCAATAAAGAAACGAAGCGATAAAGAAAGATGAGTTTTCAAGCTGATTGCGAAAGTGGCGTTAAGGAAGTGGGGTATATAAAATGGGAGTAACATTAAGCGATAAACGTCGAACCGTTGAATATGATTTTGGATATGGTGCATTGTTTTATTATCGGTTGGCGGTTGCGGAAGCATATGGCGTTAAAGAAGAGCTTTTAACTGCTATTATGCCGCCTTATTCAAACCTAGACGACCCGTTTATAGAGGCAGTCGAAGAAAAAGTACCTGATGAATTAGCTGATTTTCTTTTTGCCTGCGATTGTGGTGCTGAATTTAACCAAAAACAATCTAGCGTAATTTATCATGTGTTGAAAGATATTGCATTGCCAAAAAACTATAACCCTGTAATTACCGCATACGGCAAGACATATGACTTGCATAAAGCGTTCGTAGAAGTTTTTGACTTAGGCAGATGCAAAAACAATGGTGTTAGGTGGGGATAATACTGTGAGTGCTACGAAGGAGAAATGATAACAATGGCTAAACATTTATGCTGTTCAGTATTTGGAAAAATCTACTATGCCAATGTCAATGATAAAGGCATTATTACAGGACAAAAAATCGACTTAACAGAGGAAGCTATTGTAGCTGTCATGGATGCGATGAGTTGGTTAGCAGCTTCTAAAGAGCCTTTTACCGGCAAGATAGAAATGGAAACCTACAGTGGTTTTAAGCTGATTTTTGACGGTACAGGCAATTCGATGTTCATGGAAAAGTACGGAGAGCAAAAGAATGACTAGCATTTTAATTGCAAAAACATTATCGTTGATTGGAGTTACTGCGGTTCTCATTTTCGGCAGCTCTTGGATAATAGCGACTTGTGCAGCGGTAGCAGACGAAAAATGGGATAAGTGGGCAGCAGGATTTTTGTTTGGCGGCTTTGTTGCAATATTGATTTTCTTAATAATCTATGGTTCTATGATGTTTTTGGTGGTGTGAAAAATGACGATTAGAGAGCTTTACGAATGGGCAAAAGCTAATGGCTGTGCTGATTATGAAATTACAGTTGAATGTTTTGATGGATATGCAGATGAATCAGACGTAGACATTGAAGAGGATATGTTAGAAAAACATATCTATGATGTAGCAATGAAATGCCGTTGTTTTTAAGGAGTGATAACATGGCAGAATTATTATTAACTGCTGGAACCGACGATGAAGTATTCACTATCCTTGGTCTAATTTTTATACCGCTTTTTGCTTATTTTGTATATGCGGGCTTTATTTGTGATGAATGTGATTGTGATGAATGTAAAAAGAAACGGAGGTAAAAATAATGGGCAAAAATCTAATTCCCGAAATAGCTAAAATGCTTGGCGTAGAGGTAGGGGAAGAATTTAAAGTCAAAGGTGATGATGAATTGACCTACATTTTTACCGACGACGGATTAAAAGTAGCCTTTGCTGGTGGCATTGAAATAGCTCAAACATCTATTAACTCAGACTTTGTTGCCTTGGTGATGGGCAAGGACGAAATTGTAAAGTTACCGTGGAAGCCAAAGAAGGGTGAGGATTACTACACATTCGGTTGCCCTATGGGTAATGAGTGGGAAATTACACAGCAGTGTTGGACGTGCCATCCGTTTGATTTAGCTGTACTTGCCAAAGGTTTGGTATATCCTACTAGGGAAGAAGCAGAATCTGCACTACCTAAGATAGCTACGGAAATGGGAGTTAAGTATAAGCTTTAAAAGAGAAAAGTGCAACATGTTGCAAAAATCTCTTGTAAACTCCCTTGAAAAAGTTGTAGCTAGGGACAAAAAGTCCCTTGAAAAAGTTGAGGAGGTGAAAAAAATAAAAAAAACAACGGTCAAATATATTGATGGCGAATCTTTCTACTGGCTTCTACCCATAAGCAGGTATAGATGTTTATCATGCAAAGCTAGTTTTCTGGATACGGATGCTAACTATCAATATTGCCCTTACTGTGGCAGAAAAATTAAAAAGGTCGTTAATTAAGCCCTAGGGTGCGGCGGCTAGGTTGCCGAATGGCAGTAAGCGTTGCGAGAATCCCCACGCCGCCGCTTTTTATAAAAGGAGTGAAGAAGAATGATTGATTATAAGAAAGCACAAAAAGCTGATAAATTGTTGTTGGAAAGCGGTGTTCCGTTTATGCTTGCTTATGACGACACCGACAAACATATGATTTGTCGTGCGTTTGGCAGCTACCCAACACTTAAAGAGTTTGTAGTTACTATGATGGCGCAGGCGGCCGTAAATGTGCAGAGCAAATACGGCGAAGAAGTAGCCATGAAAGAATTAATGAGCATGATGACAGAAGCGGCTTTTGAAAACGGCAATCATCGTCTAAAGCGATTCTTCCGGTTTCCTCTA
>ERZ1024365.10-NODE-10-length-63680-cov-252.566114_pt1 | contig 63680 bp, 90 predicted proteins | sample MGYA00520788_ERZ1024365 | MGnify/ENA primary metagenome ERZ1024365 (study PRJEB33242, sample SAMEA3444265) | Homo sapiens | biome: Host associated; feature: Gastrointestinal tract; material: Stool | place: Uganda | collected 2011-01-01 ... | reverse complement strand
CGATAGAGCTTCACTAAATGCGATAAGCATTTACACTGAGTATCAATACTTTACGAGATTTAACGAGTAAAATATACAGTAAAAAACGCCCGAAAAGCCCCGTAAATATGATAAAAACTGATAGACTTTGCAAGTAATATGCAAGCTAATAGGAGATAGAATTATGAAGGTTTATGTTGAAGACAAAACATATAAGGTGTATTTCTCCATCACTCATAAGTGCAAGAGATTCTATATATACACAGGATTGCAATCGACAGAGAAGTTTGATGGTATGGTATTTCCTCGTTCGGACAAGTCTGCAAAGGCAAAAACTAAGCGACTGGCAGAGCTATATTCAAACGTGGAAGACTATATACTGCTGCACAAGGGTGAGGACGTTCCGATGCTAAAAAGCCATCTGAAAGAGATTATAAAGGGTGGCAAGGTAGCAGAGAAGAGTTTCCTCGACTATATGCAGATGTGTGCGGATTCTAAGAATTTGAAAGCTGGCACGAAGAGAGTGTATGATGTGACTATCATCAGAATCAGAAACTACGATGCTAAGTGTACATTTGAAACCATCACCAAAGACTGGCTCGATAAGTTTGTGAAGCATGAATATGAAAGAGGACGAATGCCTAACGGAGTTCATATTGATTTGAGAAATATCAAGGCAACATTCAATTGGGCAATTGACAACGAGATAACAACCCTATTCCCATTCCGTAAGTACGTACTTCCACACGAGGAAACAAGAAAGCGTTGTCTTTCTCTAGAACAGATGAGACAGTTGCGTGATGCAGAGTTCCACACTAACCCTCAACGTGAATCAAGGGATTTGTTCATGCTAGGTTTCTATTTGATTGGCATCAATATATCAGACCTTCTCGATTTGAAGCCAACAGACCTTCGTGGCGGCAGAATATGCTACAAGCGCAACAAGACAGGACGATTGTATGATATAAAGGTAGAACCAGAGGCGTTGGAGATTATCAAGCGATACAAAGGCAAGAAATATCTTTTGAAGTATAAGGACAACAGTAAGTTCAATCTCAAACACTTTGAGAGCAATCTGAACACTAGATTAAAGAGACTAGGCAGATTTAGAGAATATAACAAAGAACCGATGTTTCCTTACCTTTCAACCTACTATAATCGCCATACGTGGGCAACACTAGCAAGCGAGATTGATATACCGATGGAAGTTATAGGAAGGGCATTAGGTCATGCGATGTGGGATAATTCGGTAACATCAACCTATATTAAGTATGATACCAAGAAGATTGATGAAGCCAACAGAAAGGTCATTGACTACTTGAATGCCGATTTAGAGTGTAACAAATACAATAAATAAAACTCAAATGATGTTTTGAGTTTTCTGAAAGGGCAAATAAAAAAGGGAGGCTATTAACCTCCCTTTCTTGCTATTTATCCGATAGAATAGTTTCTATCTTCTTACGATAGTCAACAGAGCCATCAATGAATGCGTGCATAAACAAACTACTATCGTTTATTGGCACGCTGATAGGCTCGTTGATGAAGTCCTTTGTGACTTCCGAGTTATTCAACAATGCAGAAACAAGTCGTTTCTTTTCGTAATTGAAACCTTGTGTAAATCCTGCGGCGAATGGTGTAAGCGAGTGAAAGAATGGTGTTGGTGCTTCACTCAGATTTTGCAGTCTCTGTTTCAGAGTCAGCTCCTTGGTCTTTTTTATCATTATTCTTCTTTTCAATTTCTTTCTCCATTTTATGCAAGCGTTCAACCTCTTGTTCGTAGATGCTATCTAACGCATCAGAACACTTTAGGTATTGAGTAAGGCTATTCTTGCGCTGCATAAATTCAGCCTTATTCTTATACTTCATACCTTGTATTGCGGTCAGTCTGTGACGCTGCATTTCAAGTTGCAGCTCATCATAAGCCCATACCGTTGTCTGTACCGCTTTTTTCTCATTACTCTGTATTTCCTTTGAGAGGTTAACAAGAGCCTTGTATCTTCTGTTCTCCTCGCTTATTACCAGTTTGAATATTCCCCAACTGAATACGAATCCAAACCAAACGAATGCAACACTCCAACTGCCAGTACAAGCGTTCATTATGGCGAACGCTATACCTAATAACATTTCGGCATAGTAAATATCAAACCAGCCAAATCGTTTTTTAATCATTTTCTTCATGTTTTTTATTCATTAATTTATTAAGACGCATATAAAAGTACTCATCAGATTCTCCTCTATTTTTGAATACTAAATGATTTTGCTCCATGAAATCAAGGATTATATAAATGCTTTTCTTTCCTAGATTTCTAAGATTCTTTAAAGAATTAACATCAAGCTTTCTTAGTAAATCGCCAACCGTATATACTTCACTATATCTAAATATGTTCATAATACGTACAGGGAAACCAAAATTGCCGATATTCTCAGATAAAATCTTTGGCGGAGTAGCAATATCACTAGTAGTCTTATCGCCCTTCTCACGTCTGTAGGAATCAAAATCCATCTGCATATCCTTGATTTTTTTGTTCAGTCTTGCAACCTCAGATACTAAATGTTTGTTGGTAGAAATATGCTCGATAATCGTAATTTCGTTACGTGATAACTTATCGCATGTCTTTTCTACTATCTGACGAATCCTAGTAGGTGTAAGGTCGTACTCATCTGCTAGGTCTTCAAAAGTCTTACCTTTGATAATCCCTTTTAGAATTTGGGATTCACGATAACTAATATGCGGCGCAATATCTAGATAAGAAATGGCATCTATCGCCACAAATAACATACCTATTGCATTAGCTGATAATTTCCCCTTTGCTGTAGCAGCGTTTCTCGTTTCGGCAAGTTCTATATTAATAGCATTCTTGCGCTCTTTGAGTTCTTTGAGCTTATCATCTATCATCTTTTCGTTGACTGCAAGCATTTTGTACTTCTGAGCGTACTTCTCAATATCCTCGCTATTCACATACACGATATTATGGTCTTTATAACTACCAATCAGACCCTGCTCTATGTAGTTACTAATAGTCTGCCTTGATACTCCCAGTATCTCGGCAGCTTTACTTCTTGTGATTCTAGCCATATTACTAACCCTTTTATTGTTTCAGATTTAAATCTGCCAATCTCAGCTCTAGCTGCTGAATAACGTTGTCTATTGTCTTCCCCTTATAGTCAAGAGCAATCTCCTTCAATACTGCAATCTGAGCTTCAATTCTAATTCTGTCTCCTACTGTCATCATAATCAATATTGTTTATTAAGATGCGGTGCTTGTAAAGTTGTAGTGTACAACATAAACATAACCGCCATACATTTTTCCGTAAGTAACCTCTATGAAATCAAAGATAATATCTCCACAATCCTTGTATGGAATCAAAGATTCCGTAGGGAACGCTTTGTATTTCGTATAATGACGGTTTACTTCTTGTGAAAGCAACTGCTTGAAAATATCCACTTCGCCATACTTTGTGAATACACCTTTGAACTCGTTTTCGTTGTCTATAGCAACAACTACTCCAAGTTCTTTCTTGATACGTACACCATTACATTCCTCATCACTACCTACGGTTGATGTACAAAGAATCCCTTTTATCTCTTCCATACGCTTACTTCATAAAAACATCAAACAAACCTGCCTTATAAAGCAAGAAAGTAAAACACGCCCAAAACATCAGACGATACCAGAAGTTTACCTTTACATAAAGACTGTGCGCCATCATTGAACACCCTAAATCAAAGGCAATCAAAACTAAAATAACAACTAATTCAAACATATATCAATTTCTTAAAATGTGAACACTAACAGCCTTGTTTACTAAATCAGGCTGCGACTCATTAAAACTCTTGATAAAGTTACGTTCCATTTCTTCAGGAAACATAGCTTTTTTCGGTTTCGGCATTGATAACGTGCCTACTACTTTGTACCCCCCCATAAGCGTTATTACACACTTGCGAGTGATTGTTTCTTTTCCAAACATATTATCTAAATTTAAACTTTCAATACTTAAAAATCAGCCTTCGTACTTACCATGAACTCTTGCGTGACAATTACGGCAAAGTACTTTAACATCGTTGCAAGTGTATTCCCAAGGAAGCAAACCAGTCTTGTAACCTACATGGTGTACCTGCAATCGCTCTGTAGAACCGCAAACCTCACATTTGTGACCTCGAACCGCAAATATAAATTGTCGGAATGCAAGCCATCTTGGGTCTTGCAGAAACTCGTCATAATTCATTTTTACGGCTTTTGTTCTAGCAGCAGCTACCCTTCTTTGGTATTTCTGCTTACTTTCACGCTTTCTTTGCTTTGGAATGCCAAGAAGAACTGCCTGGTCGTTCTTACGTCTCTGACTCACGACACTATTTCTAGCGTCAACTAATGATGTCCATGACTTAGTACGAACACCTTTTGCAGTAGTCCAATCTCTAGCATCGAACTCTTTATAGAGAGCGAACGGGTCAATATCATATCCTTTTCTCTCTATGTAGCTACAAAACTCCTCCAATGATGGAGTATCTCTAACAATATCATTTTTCATAATCTCTACTCTATGATGTTATTATTCTTTCTAAAAATGGTTCAGTCGCATTCATGCGAAATCTCCACTCTGCCACTACTATTATTATGTGCGATTTTTTACCCACTTAATTTTATGCTCAACTTTGTGTTGGTTAGTTCCGCTTTTTGCCTTAGATACTTGTCTTTTCAGAATCTTGTATTTGTTGGCACAACGTAACTGACCCTTCCTGTATTTTGCAGAAATAATAATGAGTGTTCCATCTGCGGTACGAAAACTTTGATTGTTGGTGCATACGCACGCATCAATGTTTGTTTCGGTGCATTGGATTATCTTTTGCACTACTTCAGACTTAACGAGTGATTTTATAGCACTCTTAGCTTGATACATAGTTCCGTTAATATCTTGCATCATTCTGCTGTTAGAGTAACTTCCAGTGTACTTCTTATCGAATGGTTTCTTCAACATACGAGCTTCCGTCTTACGAGCATTTCGTACACTTTTAATAGAGTGCCCATTAACGGCTCTACCATGCGTATTGATGACTTCTTCGATAGTGTTTATCTTGTTACAGATAACAGCTTTGCGCACAAGATTTTTAAGGACTGGCAAACTAAGATGCTTTATTTCTCCTCGTATTGTCTTGTAACTATAATATTCGCTACTATGAATTTTGTTCGCTATGATTCTCTTCACACCGAACTTATTGGTATCTATTCTACAATAACCAAACTTTATTGCTAAATTCAGATATTGCGTGAATGTTGGCTTATTGAAACCAAGAGCCTTCGCTGCTTGATTCTTTGAGTTATAGTGAAGGTCTGATGCACGGAAAAGGAACTTAATCTTTAGGGCAAAACAGAATGCCACCAAGCGGTCTTTGTCGCTCAGTGCAATCTTAGCTTGCTCTATTCCTAATCTAATATTGTGCATACCTCTGATATTTAAATTAGAAACTCCAATGGGTCAGAGGTAGAGGTTAGCCCATCGGAGTTTACTGTTTGGCATAAATGTGTGCTCAATCGGTTGCCAGCCGAATGGCAATATCTTTCCTTTCAACATATTACTCAGCCTCTACACCTTTTATTTGTGCTGCAAAAGTACATAAATTCCTGCGAACCACCAAATTAGCTGATTTCTCATTAACTCGCTTTATTGTTGATAAATATGGATAACCTACATTTAATAGGCTTTGCGGGGATTTACAACTTTAACCTTTCTAAGTTTAATTAACACAAAAAATGCCCCACACCACCAAAAATGATGATGCAGGGCGATATATGATAGGTATAAAAGAAATGCAATAGTAAGCCCCACCATTGAGCACCAACGGCAGGGCTGAGATAGATAGAGGAGTTCCAATGAATAATTGCTTTGCAAAGATAGGCAAAATATCTGAGAACTCAAAGAGATAGTGAAAAATTCTTCTGTAAGCGGCTAAAATAGTCTGTTGGTATGATTTATCGGTACGTCTGCTAAAACGTCTTGTATGCGCCATAAAACAAATCCTCGCCTACCACAATAGGTAAGCGAGGAACTATATATGCACGATTACTTAGTCCTTAATAGCCTCATTGACCTCGTAATCCATAATCTTTGCCAAAGTGTTGCTGATTAACGTGCTCATTACGTTGTACTGGCTGGCAAACTTATCGTCTATTCTGTCATTCACAAGCACACCATACTCTTCCTTGGCTCTATCGACCTCGCTCATAAAGTCCACGTACACCTCACGTAACTTGATGAGGGTCTTAGCCAACTTTGGCTGCTCCACGTTCTGCAACAATGTTGCATTGATATTCTGTCCGTTCATATTCTAATCTCCTTTTAATTTAAATTGAGTGATGTCTGGCTGTTCAAGCCAACGATGGTGAGCAATTCCATAAATGTAGCATCATACCAACGTATCTGCGTCTGCTGCTGAAACTTAGGGTCTTGCTGATTCTGTCCGTACTTGTCGAAGGCAGGAGTGATAACATACCAGCTATGCACCTTTCCTCGCTTTCCTGGGCGAGTAGCGTGCTTCACTACTCCTTTGAGTTCAAGCATACGATTGAATGCCTGCGCTGAGATACCAACGTTGTGTGACTTCAATAAGTCTGTGGCAGCGTGAGTAATCGGCTTTTCCGTTCCTGCGTTCACTGCATCTGGCAATTCGGCAGCCAAACCGAACTTGTCGCTAATCTTCTTTGCCCATCCAAGTTTGGATGCCTCATTGATGTTGAGGGTCTTGATAGCCCAATCCGCAAACGTGAGGTTGGCTTGTAACTGCTCATTCAATGTTGCGCTTGATACATTTGCGTTGTACTGACCTGTCTTGCGGATAGATGGCAATACTTCGCTTGTCACCCAATGTTTGAACTCCTTGGCACGTTCCTGCTTACTACTAAAGATGAGGGAGTAAACACCACTTTCGGTAATGAATGTAGCAGACTGCGCTCTACCCAAGTTGTCGATGATGTCGTGTTTCGCTACATCATCTTTATCAACGTGTCTCGAAATTGCGTCACGACCATTTGTGTAACCAAGTGCATCCGTAACATCGTTTGCACAAAATAGAAGTTTCTCACTTGCATCGTCAGTTACGATGCGTACCTGCCCAAATTGTGGGTTGCTGAAAATCTTTAAAGCGTCCATTACAATTAATTTTAGACGTTAAACAAATGTAGGGTTGATACACAAAGAAGGTGCATCGCTACCCTCTGTCTATGCCTAATTGTGGAAAGCACGCACATACCATTATAATATGCGCAAGGGGCGATACACCTAATATCTTTGATATATGGTTATATCGTATTCTCGTAAGATAAGCGAGCATAAAAAATGCCCCACTGATTTGCAGCAGAGCTTCCAACCTCGCCACAATTATTTATAGACGCTGCAAAGATACGAAAAATATTCCAATCTTGCGTGTGCTAAGTAAACCTTTAACCAAACTTTAACATTTGGCAGTTATTAATTCTTCGATTAATTTGTTTTTGGGTATAATAAATCCCCACCTATACTTGATAGATGGGGATTATATTGTTGTCTAAGTAAGCATCCTATTCGTATGGCATATAATACACAAACATAGCCCCTCTGTAACCGGATGGGTCTATCTGGACAATTATGAGGGTCGATGAACTGTTCTTATCATTTCCATCAGAGAAGTAAGATTCGCTTGCAGAAACAGAAATAACTCTATATCTTTCTTTAAGGAACTCTGCCATTTCTGTTGCTATAGAAGTATTATATTCGTGGTCTATTAATACCATAGCACTTGATAGTTTGCCATTCTCAAAATTGTATTGCAAGCCTTTTACAGCACCTTTTTCAATCTTGTACGTAAGACTGTTTGTTTTCTCTTGTGCTAGCGTTCTTTTCTCGTATGCCTTAACATCTGCTTTCGATGCACCCCATTTAACTAATGGGTCTGTATATGTTGTATATATTGGCTCTACATCAATAGTACACTTTGCACTCTGTCTTCCAGATGATGCTGTAATCTCGCACGTACCAACGTGATTTGCAGTGATTGTGCCATCACTACTTACACTGGCAACAAAGTCATTTGAACTACTCCAAGATGATGCGTTACCATCAAAAGATACTTTCCCTGACCGACCGACAATAGTCATATATGTATCTTTCGAGAATCCGAAACTGGACTCACTATCATCACTACTGCAAGATGTGAATGATGCAGAACTAAACACCACGGCAATCATAATTGCCATAAACATTAAAACCTTTTTCATTTATAGTGACTTAACCGTGATGTCGAGGGCTGTTTGATTATTTATATTATTTTCAAAAGATAACGCAATATGCGTAATTATATTGTGTGTAGGGCAGAATTTTTAATCTTTATTTCTGCCCATAGCGCAATCGAACAATGTGCCGATTAGCCAAATTGCTATTAAGAATGCCATAACTTTTTCCGTTTTATGAGTAAATACCAATCTTATGAAACTCCAACGTTGTGTGGTTATAAGGGTAACTACAATCCTCGAACATAACCCAATAACCCTGCTTGTCTAAAAATATCTGACCTATCGAGCTTATAAAGTCTTTTTGCTCGCCTGCCAATCTATTGTATATTACCTTAGTCAAGTTTTTATAAGGTTGATGTTGTTCGTCTATGATACGGAAAGAATATATATTCTTATCTCTTCCAGTAATCGTCAGTGTGGTTATTAAACCTTCAATCGTTCCGACTCTCTTGTACGTTACGTATCACCCTTGCACTCCAAAGACTCGCCATTATCAAACAATCGTCTTGCAAGAAATGTTGTTGTATTGTTACAAATAATCTCCGACATAATTATTCCTCCTCTGTATTATTGTTGGCATTCAGTTCCTTGTAATACTGCTGAATCTCCTCATCAGTCATGCCCTTTTCTCGCATTACACGATAGTTGGCAGAACCACGTCTGAAATAAACCTGACTGCCATAGACTGAGCGTAGATTGTAATACGCACTTCTTACTAGTTCTTTGGTTAATACCTTACCAGTGGACGAATAAACACCCATCTGCTGCAACATCATAGCTGCATCGGCAAAGTTAGGTGTAGTTAATTCTGTGAAGTCATTGGTACACTTCTTAACCACATTCCATATAGCCTTGTTGCAAGGTTTCTCAGCAGCCTCTTTCTTGCGCTTTTCCGATGCTGCCTTCTGTGCATTTGATAAGTCACATTTTCTAGGTCTGCCTAATTTCTTAACGACCTTACCAGACTTTGAGATAAACTCTCCGTCTTGTGCCAACTTCTGCTTGCGTACTTCCAATGCGCTCTGTGTTCGCTCCTGTATGAGTTCACGCTCCATCTGTGCCGAGAATGAAAAAGCGAACAACAACATTTCGTCAATCGCTTTCAGATGGCTGCAATCAAGGTCAATACCCATCTGAACGATAACCAAGCGCACGCCACGTGGTTTCAGCTCGTCATTTACAAACTTGTTGATGTCGCTCATGGAACGACCGATACGGCTGACCTCTGACACAATAAGTATATCACCCTTATCAAGCATCGGCAACACTACCTTACCAAGGTTTCTATCCTTATAAGATACCTTACCCGATACACCTTCCTCCTTCACTTCGTGAGTAGCTTTCAGATTGTGACAATTCAACCATTCGTTGATTGTTCTTTCCTGCTGCTCCAATGTCTGCTTTTCAGTAGAGACACGACTGTATATTATTACTTTCTGCTTTGGCTCATCATCATCGGTCATGTTTGCCTTTGCGTTGCAGCTTTTGTCTGAACGGCAAAGGTAGTGACCTTCTGCCATCATGCAGTAAGGGCAGTCCTTACAGCCGATGTTCACGATGTCGTATTTTACAGATGCGCCACCTGCATTCATGATTTCTGTTGTCTTCATTTCTCCTATCTCCTATCCTATCTCTTATTACTTAAAACGTTACTTTCTGCTATTTATTATCCACGATAATAGAATGATACATGAAAATCGCTACTTTTACGCTCTCGGTCATTCTCAATCACTCCAAACATATAAGTATCAATTATGTAATCTACATCATTGTTCTTGTCATGTTCAATTCTCTTCACCCATTCCTCAACAACATCAGGACACCAAGCATCGCCAAGGAATCTAACCAACAATTTGTTATCGGTTTCCTGTCGTATCAATACTGGCTCGTTTCCGACAAATCCAACCATGTCTGTGTTGTCTTTGTTCCAAGGATATTGTCCGTCATTGAACAAATCTCTTACTAAATCATCAAGACAAAGGTCTTTGTCGTTGATAGGGCAATGAGCCGCCTTGTCAATGCCACCGTCTGCCCACTGCTCCAATGCTACATGAATATCGTAAGGAACTCGGATAATGTCGCTTGTGTTTTCTCCCCACCATTCCTTCTGATAAACAAAGAAACGACCATAATCATCTATTGGGCATAACTTTGCACGGATAGACTTAAATATCTCCTCAGTCTTCTTATAATAGAAACGTCTGGTAGATGGATTTTTATAGTTAGTCAGATATACAAAACATCTAGTTTCTTGCTTTGAGATACCGCCAAGAATGTTTCTGAAACTGCAACTATCATCACCAAATCCACCTTTGGTGATGGTTCTCTTCAATACTCGCTCCTCTTCTTTTGTAAGCTGAGATAAGCAATCTTCAATCTCTGTAGTCCACATAATATAATCTCCTATAATACATTAAACAAAACACTTTCCAACTCGCCTTCGTCTTCCAATATGCCACTATCGTACATTGCTCTTGCGGTATTCTCTGCGGATTCGGATGACGCTGCATCCACCTCTACCTTATAGGTGACTTTTTCAACAATTTCTACTACGTACTTCTTCATTGTCTTATTACTTTAATTCTTGTTCCACAATATCGAAATTATCCCAGTACGCACCATCATTTGTTGCTATATGATAGAACGAATCAGATACGCTAACCTTGTAATTGTCACTACCGAATGATTTCTTGTAGTATTTCTCAGTATTTAAACCTTCTTTTTCCATCGCTTCTCTGGCATCGTCCTTAGATTCAAATAAACTTTTAGAGATATTCAAATCATCAATCATTGTGCCGATTCCCTTTATATACGACTCGTTTTGTACTTTATATACTTTCATAACTTAATCGTTTTAATATCTTAAAATCTTTTTGATTACTGCGGCTGCGAGAACATCGTTAGCGGTTATAGGTCTCGGCTCTGTTATGCTTTCTACCCATGCCGCACCGCCAAAACACCAATGGTCTCTTTGCCATTCCTCGCAAAACTTCTCAGCCTCCCATCGTGTAGGGAACTCCTTTTCTCTCATTTCTGAATGTGGTCTTCTGCCATATTCATAATGCGCTATGTGATGTACTTTCATTTTTGTTCCTTTCTATTTTTAAATTACACCGATAACATTAATCGGTTCTTCAATACTCGCTACCAATGCAGCATTATTATTCTCTGTAATAAGGCTATCAACATCTAAGTAAATAACCTCTGGTAATGATGTCTGTTTCATATTGTCTTATAACATTTAGTTAATTTATCAAACTCTTCTTGTTCTTTGTTATTATGACACATAGACGCAAAACTAGTATTGCCAGTATGCGTTCTAAAGTCCATAAGATAATCACTCCAACTATCCAATCGGCAAACTTTAGAAGGGAATACCCCATGCCAATCAGGTATCAAGATAAAATGTTCGCTGTGCTGATATTTATCTTTCAGTTTATGTAAGAATAATGATGTCTCCATATTATGAATTATAGAAATTAATCGGTGTATATTCTCTGTTTCTGCAATCGTCTCCATTCTCATGATAAGGGCATTTGTTGTCTTTCTTGTAATAACTGCCAAGTCGGTCATTCATACCCATACACGATACTACCAATCGGTTACACTTGCCATTTCTGAAGGCAAATCTACATGATAAACAAATATCTTTTTCCATTTCTGTTTCTTTATTAATTGATTTACTTTTGTTAATTCACTCATTTCTGTGCGCTGTGGAGGCGGCAAAGGTAGTGTATGTACTACTTTGCCCACACCACATAAGCAATCGCCTACAACCACATTAAACTGCTTGTTTGCTGCAATATCCAACCGCATATTGTTCGGTGGAATATACAAGCATACCGGAACACCGATAGAGATAGCCACAACCTTTGCTGTTGATGCCGTTTCTTTGCGCTCTGAGACGTTTTCATTTGCCGATGGTGTAATTGTCCGCTCGGTGCATTTCTCGCTCGCTTGATGCTCGTTTGGCACGCTATTCAAATATGTATGAATCACATCCATTATAGTATCTTCATCTGTATATTCAATAACCGCACAATGAGAAATCATTTCCTCAAACTCGCTTTTCTCTGTGCCACCGTGCCAAATGAAACTTCCATCGACTCTAATCTCTGTATATAGGTAATGAGGGTATTTTATTGTATTATATCCCCATACCTTATAGGCTACCTTATTTTCAGAGTCGATAAACACCTTTCCTTTGCAATCAATCGGCTCGCTCGGTGCATCATTAGGTACGGATGCAATCTCTTCTTTGCTTGATACCAATGATTTCTTTTGCGCATCCTTGAATAGCTTTTCCAATTTAACGCCATCCTTAAAAAAGAAAGCGCATCCCCGATAGGTGTTGCTCTTTGTTCGCTTATCATCAGGCATGAACTCTTTGCAGAATCCAGATAGGGTAAACAGTCTGCCACCAAACAATACTTTATTGTTTTCTGCTGCAATAACCTTTGTTCCATCAATGAAGGTAAGCGCATCGCCTACATTTACACCAATAGCATCAAAGCTAAACTTATTGCTATGCTTATCCAATGATACTACCTTTGCAGGTGTATTCGTTTGCTCTGTTTGCTCGTTTTCCTTTTCTGTAGCGCATTCTTTTCCCTCAGTTGTAACATTATCCACCTTTGCAGGAATAACGTCTTCTGAAGGCTCATTTGTGCTGCTATCCAAGAGTGCAACCTGTTCCTTTGTCGGGAACTCGGCAATATCAAATGCATCCGACTTGTTATTGTGTACCAAATAATAGCCTTCCATATCATTTGCCAACAATGGCATTTGCAAGGTAATAACCTTTTCGCTGATATACTCCAATGTTCTATCGGCAGACTCAGGCAAGTAAAGATTAAACTCATCAACTATCTTAGCCAGTATACTCGCCTTAACGCAAACGTAATAATACTCGCTCGGTGTGCCAATACAAGGGAACTCGGCTACATTTTCAATTTCAAAATCAATATCATTGATGATGAATTTAACGTTTGAGCTGTTTGTTTCATGTTTTATAATAACCTTGTCGCAGCTTGCAATATTGGTTTTTACCCACTTCTTTGCAGCAGTCCAAGTATTTTTATCTAATTGCAGGCACTTTGATTTATCAACGTTTGGAATAACCGAAAGATAGTTAGGGTATCTGTTTTGCGCATACTTAGATGTAATACCGCAGCACTCGCACATCCAATATCTTTCGTTTTCGTTTTTCTCTACCAACTTGCAAACTAACTTTGCACCCTTTCCAGATAGGGCACACATCTTTTTCCACTCGTTTGCAGGTATCAAAGGGTAAAATGCGCCATAGCTTTCATCCCAGGCACTACCAGCGAAAACGGAAAACTGTCTTACTTGCAAGGTATGCCCATCGCTTGCAACCGCACGATGCCGGCTTATATCCAAGCAGATATTATTCATTATCGGGCGCAATACATCATTTGCTGCAAACTTAGCCAGCTTTCCAAGGTCTTTGTTTATCTCCACCTCAAAGGTACGAATCACATTACCTATATTATTTGCAGCAACAAATAATTGTCTATCCTTTGTAGGGATGCCAGCCAACTTTTCAAACTTAGCTACCAAAGCAAAGATTTTAACCACACAAAAAGAGCAAATGAAAGATAGTACGTTTACACTCGCCATCGGTGCAACAAAGCAATCTTTTTCTACTTGCTTATTACATTCATTCTTATATGATTTCTTTTCAGTCTTCAAATAGCCATCCTTAAATGCGCTATCCTTCATCTTTGCCAAATCTGATGCGGTGTAATTGCCTTCTTTTACGTTTACACCCTCATTAAAAACCTTATCGGCTATCTCATACAACTTGTTTAAGATAGCCAAATTCATTTCTTTGTCGCTCATATCTCTATAGATTAATTGATGTATCTAAAATCATTTTTACCCAAACAAAACAAAGTATATCCACCTTTGAAAAACTGGATTAAGCTACCACATTGTAAGGTGTAATCATCCACCCAATACGTATTACCCCAATATTCACTACATTTGTATTGACCGATAGGGCTACTTATTTTTACTTGAATCTTTCTCATATATCCAATTGTTTAAAAGTTACACATTTAACGGCTCTAAGATTGAAATACAATCATTCCCGATTTGATGATGTTGCTTGTACCATACCAATGTATCAATAACTCGCTTATCATCTACAATATTCTTTCCAGAGTGAAGGGTATTATCTGTAATACTCTCGCCAACTTCAAAAAGACTACCTACTGCAATATGGTTATTAATGCAGGCTATTTGATTTTGTGGCATATTTGCCAAAGTTACAATATACTTTTTCATTTCCTTTATCTCCTATCTTTAATTAGTGCCGTGCCAAATCTCGCTTTTGGAGGTAGTCTCTAACTACTCACGGCTATAGTAACTTTTAAGCAATATATTCAATTAACTTGTTTTTGTAATATGATGTAAAAGCACCATCTAAGTACTTTTTATCTTTTGTATCTATATACTTTAATATCCGTTTTGCATCATCCCTATAAATGCTATCTTTGTGCGGATGATGGTAGTCTAGAATATCACATATTAAAGATGTTAAGCGGAAATCTCCAACATTCTCTGTATATTTACCATATCCATAAGGGTATTTGTGGCAACTATCCAAATATCTTATTATAACAAATTTCTTCAAAGCTATCTTATTCATATCTTTCTAAATTTAGCCGTTTATTTACTCTATATAGCCTTATCTTTTCCCAATTGATAAAAGTGTACCAAAGGGAAAAGATAAGGGCGCAAACATCATTATTTAACCCTCAAATTTGGAGATAGTACTAGTTATCTCGCTGACAACTTGCAGCAGACTATCCAAATATAAGGTATCATATACCAAAGTATTATTATAGGTAAAATGTATCTCATATTCGTTTAACTCTTCGTGCCAAACATCAAAGCGCACACTACCTTTTAGGCACTCGCAAAAGGTGTTTTCACTAATCAATTCTTCATTACAAGTAATTGTGTCGCTAACTACATTTGCAGTAATACCCAAAGCACGGAGTATTAATGCTAGTTTCTTTAATTCTTTCATACTACCTAAAATTTAAATGTTACTTATTTTGTGGTGCCAAGTTGCCGATAACTACTAATTGATAGCCACGAAAAACGCTCTATCTTTGCACCTATAAATGATTATTTACTCTTTTACGTACTTATTCCAATTGCGCCCTACAATAATACCAAGCACGTAAGATATAAGGGCGAAAACGAATGGTATTGTTATATCCATATCCAATTAATCTTTAATATTACCAATTTCTAGATTTAATGTTGTTATATCTAAGTAAACAAGTCTTTCCACGTTTGCGCTTACCTTTACAACAAACATACTAGCAGAATTTTCAAGCACGCAAAAGGTATTAATAAAGCCTTTTTGTACTAGTTTTGTGTAATTTTCAAGAAGGCTAGAAAGTGATTTAATATTGCTTTTCTTTGTTGCTATCTCAAAAGTTACAATATCAACGTGAAACTGAATATTTCTATATTCAGTACTTATCCATTTTGTACTTATATCCATATCTTATATTATTTGTACCTTTGCACCTTTGCACCCACAACAAAGCGAGTGCAAATGTAGTGTTATTACTTGTTTACTATCTCATTAATTTTATTTGCCGTATCAACCAAAGAATAAGATTGACCGACAAAACCGCCTCCGTACCAATTCGCACGATAAACATAAAAGCCCAAATCATTTGCACGCTTTTTGGCAATTGCATACAATTGACTTTGGCTTAAATTGTCGTTTCTCATTTCTTCGTCAGTAATAAAAGCGAGAAAATGAACCACATAACGGGGATTCCCGTTTATATCATTATTCACACGACAAAAGCCAATACCATTAACCACCTTATAGCTATTTCTATAGCTTTCAATCTCTTTATTTGTCATATATAGCCCTCCAATTAGTTTAAGTTACTTCTTTTCTCCTAATTCTCTTTTTGCCAATTCGTTTGTAGTTGTCCATTCAACGTAATCCCAACTTGTGCCGAAATGGTCAACGCAAAGGATATACTTATCCAAAAGGTCTGAATAAGTGAAAAGCAATCCGAATGTTTGCTCCAGGTACTCTACATCTTCATTGGTGCAATCTTGTAATGAACCACTGATAAATATCTTTTTGTGTGCCGTCTTCTTCATCGAATAGCTCAAAGCGCATATTATCATAAACAGATGGGTCTATCTCTGTAATATTGTTGCAGAGGATAAGCGCATTATTACACCAATTTACAGCTACTGAATAATTTGTTTTATAAGTCTTCATACCTAAAATATTTAAAAGTTACTAATTAATTTTGCTAATTCAAGAAAAACTAATAACTTTGCAAACGCTTAAGGAGTAACAAGTTGTTAGTTTTACTTTTAATTTGTTCGCCCACTATCTTTTTTAAGGTAGTGGGTTTTTTGTTTAGATGTTTACCTCCTCGATGGTGTAAACGAAATCCATACTTACATTATTAGATGTAACATGTACTAACAATGTGCATTCGTTAATACGACATCCGCAAATTGTCTGCTTTTCTGTTTGGTTGAGGATTTTAACCAAATCTTTCTTTAATACCTCAGTCCAGAGTGCCTCTTTTACGATTTCCTCCTTAATAAAAGAGTAATAACTCTTATAAAGTTTGAATGCTTTCATATTGCTTTATTTTTAAGTTACTAAATTTGTGGCTACCAATTGAATCGCACAATTGCCAACGGCTGAGGTTTTCGCCTACATATAACAGTAACTTATTATTGTATTTGGTTTTCATTTATCATTCAATTTATTTCTGTACTCTAACTTTTTCTTACTCACTTTAGAATGTTTCAACGCTTGAAATAATAAGTAATAATGTAGCTACCTTCCGTATAATAGCCTCCGTTTTCCTACTTTCATTTATAATTGTTACTACTAGTTACTTTATAGGTGGCTAACTAGTAAACCGCTTAATACTACTATATTGTATCATTACACTAACATTTGTTAGATTTATGATAACGATATTAAGATAATGCCTATCTTACGTTTGCGCTATCTGTAAAACAGAATCACGGCTGCAAATAGTAAGCGTTTCATTATCACGCTAACATGTAAGTAAATCAAAGAACGAGCGTCAGTATATAAAGTGATTATCTTGCTTAAGTAGTAACCTCTTTGTCTTATTGACGATGCAAAGGTACGACAATTTTCTGTATCTGCAAAATATTTAAGGCAAAAAAATCACTTTTTTCTCGCTTTTTTCTTGAAAATAATTGCTTTTTCTTAAATGTTTACACGAATTGCTATCTCCACTTTGCAAAATGATAGGTTAAATAGGGGTTATTCTCTGGTTTTAGATAGCTCGGACTATCTTTGCACCTTTGCACCCCGAAAAATCAATATTGCAGATGTTTTCTTATAATGTAGTGTGCGCACGTACCTTATATATAAGGGAAAAGCCTAAAACGCTTTTATTTGCCGTTTGCAGCCGTTTTCCTGTATGATAGATAAAAGTACTTACTTTGTCGTTTAAGTCTGTTTGCAGCCGCTTTCTAGCTTGATGATATATGATAGTACTATCTTTCTATTTTGATACGTTTGCAGCATGTTTAATCCCTGGTTTTATATGCAAGTTTTTGTATATTTATGCAGTATTGAAATGTATATTTATGCAATATGTTATGGTAAATAGAAAACTTTTTGGGAATTTCGGGTTTTCTTGCATGTTTGCAAAAACGTCCTATCTTATTACTTTACGCTTTTTCCGTTTGCTTTATGTTTTGAGAAATCAGTAGAAAACATAATCTAAAACGAAAAAGCCGCATTTTTGCCGTTTTTGCCCGAAAACGTCCCTTTTTGTCGCAAATAAAGTACTGATTTTCAGCGATTTATAGGTATATAGGACAAATTACACCCCACCCCCCCCCGCTTTTGGCACTCGCAGGGTGGGTCAGCTCTCGTCCGAAATTTTTTATTTTTTTATTTTTTATTTTTTTTGTAAAATACTCTGATTTTTTAAATTCCGCTTTTCTACCGAATTTTAAGCATTTTCCAGAATATCATATCTACTTTTGATTTTACATAAGTTTTCGAGATATTCATTTTCGCTTATTTTCGTGCGTTATGGAGCGTTTTATGCAGCTTTGCGGTAAGTTTATCGCCATCGTAATTTGAACGTCTTAGAATACAATTTTCGAGTTATTTGCGTTTGTTTTCGTTTTTGCGGAAAAATAAGGTTGTTCTTTGATTTAAGGTTCGTTTTTGCTATATACGGATTACAGTTTTGTGTGATATTGATATGGGATTGATGCGAAGCCTTCTTCTTGGGGGATGAGTATATAGTTTACTATATACAGGGGGTTGACATCCCCCATTACGGCTGCGCGCGATGGTACAACTACTTATTTACGTGTTATTATTATATGGGAAAGAGTTCAAATGTTAAATTTTCAATATGAAAAATCTGATTTATGCGGATAACATATATTTAATTGGGGATATGGGGAAAATGGTACAAATTTGCAATTTGTTAAACTATGTAAAGTTCATTTTTGGCTTGATTTTTTGGCGTATATTTGCAGCATAAATGTTTGATTTACGAATTACCGACTTTGGAATATGGCAGAAAAGAAATTCTACATACAGCGTTACTTGAAGTCCGAGCAGGGAGCTTGGAAGGCAGACGGATTGCGTAAGAGTCTGGAGGATGATTTTGGCGGCGGTTCTGTCCGCTACAAGTCATTGGAAGGATTGAACTCCAAGGGTAAGCAGAAGGGTGTATATACCGAGAGCTATCCTGAGAATGACGCGTTGAGAGTGTTCGTTGACCCGAATGCTAGGCATGAGAGCACCAACGCTACGTTGTCAGTCTGCGTGTTCGGGTATGATGTTGACGGAACAACCGAGCTTTCCGTTACTGAGCAGATAAAAGCTGCTGAGAAAGCATGGGATAGTCTGTATGCTTACTTGGAGGGTTCGCTTATCCTGTGGTATGACGATTACAGACAGAAGAAAGCGTTGTTTTTGGTGCAGGATGCTACAGAGCCATCAACGGATAACATCAAGAACATTCCGTATCTGCTTTGTTCGGTTAAGTTGGTAAACGTCTTCGGTCAGTCGTTTGATGGTGACAGTACCACGATTGAAGATTGGTTGAAGAATGGCGGAAAATAGAAACGACAGCATCCGCAAGGCGGTAGGACGTATCTCTTAGATACAAGTCTAGGCAAACAGAAGGTTCGAGTTCCTTCTACGGTCGGTGGATGCTTTTAAACAGTTGAGAATGTATGCGAATAAAGGAAGAATCACTTGACATGGCGTTGGAAGCGGCATCGTTGCAGACGAAGGGATTGCCGAAACGCTACACGGATGGTAAAGACCCATTCTGGATAATGGCTGTTGTGCTTGTTCAGAAGCGCAATTTGGAGGAATGCTACTGCATTTATCAGCAGAATGCGGACAAATACATGAAGCTTTTGCAAGACTTCGGTACACCGAGTCCTATCATGTCTATCAAGAGCATTCATCCTTACATGTATCTTGATGAGGCTCAGTTTTTGCCGAGCGGATGCATCGAAGCAAAGAAGAACTTTCTGAAAAACGAGCTTGGTGAAGACCCTAGGGCTTATGAGGTCGATGAAATGACGGAATCGGACGTTAATCACGCGTTATTGGAGATTGCCATTGCCAAACAGATGAGAGCTGATGAGGAAAACAAGAAAATCAACGTACTCAATGAAGGAAGCGATTTGGACGGAACGAGATTTGAGGACATTGAACGTCAGAAGTTCGAGTTTGAGTTGGCTGAAATGAGGAAAGATGGATGTTCAAAGAAAGAAATAAAAGAGTTCATTGATGAATATAATGCCAGTCATAAGCAGAAAGTTGACGATGAACCATACATTTCAGAGGAAGACCGCATCCATCAGGAAATGGAATCAAAGGACGTTGAGAAAACTCCCGAATGCAGTGTTGATGGTGAGTTTGATGCACCTGAGATAGATTACGACAAGCTTCATGAGGAATCAGAGGCGTTCAAGAAAGAGCAGTTGAAGGTAGCCAAGCGCAAGTGGAAGCGCGCCTATGATGCCGATGCAGAGAAGCGTGACGGAAGAGAGTTCGAGAATGAATTTGGCGAAGATGAGGAATGTGAGACATTGCAGTTACCGAATCAAGAGGCAGTTCCTGTAAAGCGAAAACCAGGCAGACCAAAGAAATCTGCATTGGATTACACTGCTAGTAAGCGCGATACGACAAAGAAACGTGGTCGCAAATCATCAACTAAAAAGTAACTAATTATGAACAAAGCAGAGCTTTTAAATAACACGGCATTTAAGAATGCAAAAGGTGATTTACCTATCATATATATAACATCAGACGATGATGTTGTTAAGGTCGGTGGAATTGTCAATGCACCTATGGTTGGTAGAATATATTTTAGTGAGGTAAAGAAAACCATCACGAAGAGTGAGCTGCTTGCCAACAAAGAGTTTATTTGCGCAAGTGAGGATTCTGAGATACTTATTGATTTCGGTGGCTACAGACGCGAGACACTAGATTGTTATATCGCGATTGATGATAGTTGTATTAACATCATTGAGTTATGAGAAAGAATCATCACAATCCTAATAAAGTGCCACCGTTCAAACCAGACCCAGAGCATTGGACTAAGAAAGTTCACTCTTGGAAGGCGAAGGTCGCTTATGAGACAGAAGATGATGCTTGGGAGTTTCTGAATCAGAATCCGAAGTTGAAGGCGATTGGTTATACTTGCTACCTGTGCAAGGTTTGCTCAAAGTGGCATATTGGAAGGTTACATAATAAATAGTTGAGATATGAAGAAGAAAGGATATTACGAATATAAGAATGGTATCTATCCCCAAAGACTTTGGGTACATATCGGAAAGGATTTACCCGAATTGATAGATGCATGTTTTGATGGTTGCAATCCGCCAAATGACGGATATGTTGGTGTCGCTTACGACAAAGCTATCAGAAAGAGTGATGATAGATATGGAATCTTAGTTTCGTTTAAGAGTACTAAGGTAATGACTATGAGTGTTTGCTGCCACGAGGCGAGCCACGCTTGCGATGCGATAGAAAACGGTATTGATATGGAGCACGGAGGCGAGCCTTCTGCCTATCTGATTGGTTGGATTGCGTCTTGCATCAACAAGGCTCGTTTGGGCATTGGTGATTTCGTTGAAATTAAAGATAAGGAGAAATAGCTTATGAAGCCGATTATAGTAATTGACCTTCCTTTGGGAATGGGCATTGATAGAAAAATCACAGAGCCTTATGGCTATGATTTATTCTATGGAGACGAAAATATCGAAGCTCAGTGGAAGAAACTAGAAGAACTTCGAGAAACAGGTGGCGTTATTGTTGTTCAACCAAGCAATAATAGTGCGGTTCGCGAGATTCTTAATCCTTATATTGGTGAGGATGGATTTATCAAGGAATGTGGTTTACGAAAGGTTCACACAGAAGAACATGGTGATTTCTGTATTATCCTTTATCACAACCCATCAGAGGTTATGGCTCTTAGAGCATTTTATTATAATAGTAAAAAGGAATAGCCTTATGATTTGGATAGAAAATATTAAAATTGGCTCTGTCTTGCAGATTAGAAAGGTCGATTTGAATGATATAACAGATAATTCGTTCATCCATCAGATAGACCCTAACAATATATATGATTCCTTTACTATTAAGGTTGTTGATATAGTGAATGGAAGATGTGAGATTGAATTGGCTGTAGGTGCATATGCATCACGTGACGTTGATATGCGTAAATTAGCAAAGGTTTCCGTTTTTGCAAACGAATTTGCAAACAAAAAGACAGAGCAGGTTTCTCACCCATCCCATTACGCTTGGTTGAAGGATTTGTGCGGTGTCGAGCCTTTGAATATTTGCAGACATCTTGACTTTAATACAGGAAATGCTATCAAGTATCTCCTGCGCAAGGATAAGGTGGATGGCAACAAGACCAAGACAGAAAAACGCATAGAAGACCTTCGCAAAGCCGTGTTTTACATTCAGGACGAAATAAAATTGTTGGAACATGGCACAGACTAAATACACCTGTAAGGATTGCGTATTGTTAAATGACGAAGATTCCGAGTTCCCATATTGTATGGACAAAGACTTATATACATACGCAAATCCTGACGATGATGCTTGCGGAGACATCATTCCATTGGTATATACGTGCAAGGATTGTTTCTTCTTCAAGAATGATATTTGCCACAATACCACAGAGAAGAGATATACATCGGAAGAAAATCCTTCATGTAGAAACTTCGAGTACAAAACGATTGTAGAACAAAAATAAATATATAGTTATGGCTAGAATTGCAAAAAAGAAGACTGTTGACAACAATGCAGGTTTGCTTAAAGTTGTTGTCGGAATCAACAAAAAAGATGTTGAAAGCGTTACCGACTTCGGTCATTTCTTCATCGTAATTTTAAAGGATTGTGCTATTTTCCACACACATATTGGATTTGAAGCACGTTTTAAGCGTTGGGGCGGTGTTGATATGGAAGGGCACGCGCTTACCACTACAACATTCGCGTGGCTTGAAAATCTTGTCGCGATGAAGAACGAGGTAAAGGGGAAAGAGAATGATATTTTCCCTGAGACTGATGTTACTTATCAGGATATGCTTGATAGTATGGTTATCATCACAGAAGCCAATATTACCCATCCGATTACAGCGTTCACTGATGCAGATGATGCTGCAAAGTTCGCAAAGAATAAGATGGATTACCTCGGTCGCATGCAAGAATTGTTGGAAACTACAATGAACACTCCAGTTTCCGAAGAGACAGAGGAGGACTTGAAGAAGAACTTTGAGCACGGTCAGCAAGCAATATTGGCAGAGCAAGCAGCCGAGGCTCTTAATCAAGGAAAGGAATAGCTTATGTATAATGAATGGTATATAGAACTGAAATACGGACTATTCCGAGATTACAGAATTGTAAGGATGTGTGATGCTAACGGAGTGAAACGAGACGGTATCTTTATACCATTCATTCAGAACGGAATCAAATGGGATGGCGTAAAGGTTAAGAACCCTGTTCAGTATCTAAAGCCGATTTGGGCTGCTGCTGATGGTTCTAGATTACACAAGTTAGTTCCTATGGTTTCTGTGGATTTCAGACAGAAGATGGAAGATGCAGGTGTGTTGTCACCAGATGATAAATACCCTTGCGATACGGTAGGTTACGTTTATAAAGATAAAAATAAGATTTAACGGCTATGGTGTACTTAGGTAATGATACGATGAATAAGGTGGAGCGGATGGTTTGCGAACAAGTGAACACAGCTATGAGCATCGAGGAAAAGGAAGGAGTGAATGCGGATGATTTATATGTCGGCAACACTAACATTCCTTTTGCGAGAGCGGTAGCAAGGAACTTTGTTCTTGACGTTCTACACAATCGCTATGGTTTTTCCTATGCCGTTATCGCACAGCGCGCGGACATCAATGAGAAATCGGCTATGCGGTGCGTCCGCAAGTGTCACGAACTTGTCGGGTACGATAAAACCTATGCGTATGTGAACACTTTAATTAACGATAGATTGAGAGAATGGTATGGGGAATAGCAATGAATTATTGACATTGAAGCGCAATGCCCTAAGATTGGGATTGTGCGGAGAATATAAAGGAAAATGGGATTCTGCCGCGAGTAAGCGAGAATTGGTAAATATGGCTCTTGATTCTAACGGAATTGAGTTTATGGCTGATTCTATTGCTTTCGGATGGGGATTGTCAAAAGAGTACCTTTTGAAAGAGTTTGGTGAGTTTGCTAATGGATTCTACCAATGTAATGAGCACGGATATACTAGCGAAATGTATATAGGTGCTCATGGAGTTATCAAGGCGCGCTCTACGATTATTCTTGTCGCGTACTGCAAGGATTTGGAAATTGAAGTTCCTGAGAATATGGTTACTCGCATTTACGTGTGCGGAAAGAGTGAAGTTCGCATCGAATGCAAAGGAAAATGTGACCTCATAGAGTACGGAGAGGATAATGATGTTAAAATCATTAGCTACGATGACGCAAATATGACGACAGGAACGATTTATGTGTCAGAGTGGAATAGTTGTAAGGATGAACTGAAATAATGCCTTACTGCTCATTTAAATAGCAAAGTTGGAAAAAAGAATATTTATATTATTTTCTTATTTACAGAGTGTACGGCGGTACACAGACATAAAGTGTAATTTTACTTTTTGTATTAGTTAAGGTTTAGTTAGATTTATGTTGATTTAAAAGGGCAAGTTCAGTTGTGAAACCGAGCTTGCCCTAATTTTATATATAGAACACAGAAAACTAATTCATAAATACCTTGATACCATTTCTTCCTTGCTTGTGACCGCCCTTTACACAGCTAGCCAAAGTGTCGCGAATATCGGTAAGTATTGTTGTCTGCAATCTCAACTCAATGAGTACAGGACTGCTTGATGTGTCTTGTGTTATCGCGTTGATACTATTGCCGAGCTTCTCTAACAGAGTGTCGCGAATGATACGGATGTCTGCTTGTTGAGTAGCTACATAATATCGTAGGCTGTTGAGCATCGACTCCAACGCCTGTCCTGTTGATTCTGTAACGGACTGAATACCTTGCTGCAAAGCAGAGATATTTGAACTGCCAGTAGGCTTGACGTTGAAAACATCCATCAAGTTCTTTGCATACTCATTGAATAATGCAAGGTTCTTGTCTTTCAGTTCCTTGATACCTTCGAGTTCTTTCTTGGTAACGTCAAGACCATTGTTTCCACCTTCGCTTCCCTCAGATACCGCTTTGTCGAATGCTTCAAGGATAGGCTGAATGTACTTTGATGTAGCTCTATTCATCAACTGCTTGGTGAGCATTGTGTTGAAATACTCATCAAACTTATCGTTGAGTTCTTCGAGTGCATCACTCCCCTCATTGAAGGCATCTACCCACGCTTCCGAGAATGCTTCAGCAGCAGATTTGTAGTTAGACTGAGAACCGAAGCCGCCAAGTGCCTCTGTCATAGACTCGCCTAATTCTTTAATGGTCGTGTTCAAATCATCAATCTGCTGTTCCCATTCTTGAATCTTACCTTCATCGGGCTTCTTGCGACCGCGCTCTGCGTTAATCATTGCTTGGTACGCATTCTGCTGCTTTTTAAGGGCATCGACCGATTTCTGGTTGTATTCGTAGAGCCTTTGTGTATCAAAGGCATCGTCCATACTCTTTTTAAGCTTTTCGTAAGCGTGTTGCAAGGAATTTACAGCGCGTTCTTGGCGTGCAATTTCCTTATCAATCTTTCCTTCGTTGCTAAATAGTTTAGCTACGCCTGTAAGCGCGCCCATTGCACCAGCCGCAACACCAGCATAGTTACCGCTATAGTATGAACCGATTGCTTGACCGATATTGTCAACTACACTAAGAGTGTTTTCGAGTTGTTCATCAGAACCGCCTAAAGCATCAAACAATCCATTGAACGCTGTTGCCATAGAGGAAACAATAGAGGTAATATCTGTTACGGACTTGCTAAACTTATTCTTAGCATTGTCGGTCTCGCCTTGAACATTGTTAAGTGTATCAAGAGTGCCTTTTGTCTCACTGTGCTGCTTCTTCATATTGTCGAGTTGGTTCTTCGACAAATCAAGATTGGTTTTCAACGTCTTGGTCTTCTCATCGTCCAATCCGTTAAGCAACATAGACTTGTTGTATTCAGCATCCAAGTTGGCGATAATCTTACCTTGATTCTCTATATTCTTTTCTTCTTTGTCGTACTTGTCGCTTGTGGAGATTAAAGCATTGTCTCCACCGAGTTTCTTGTATTCCTTAGTGTACTTTACCAACTCCTTCAGTCCACTTGTGAAAGCCTTGAAAGGATTTCTTGAATTTCGAGTTTCCTGCAATTTGCTAATCTGCTCCGTGATAGCCTTGACTTGTGTAGGGTCGAGGTTCTTCATTTCATCACGCAAGGATTGTAGCCTCTGTATCATATAGTCGAGTACCTTGGCGGATGTATGGTCGAGGTTCTCGAAAATCTTAACATACATATCAGAGCCTTGGAAATTCTTCCAAGTGTTCTCGCCAGTCTTTTTCTTGTATTGGGCAGTCAAATTCTCCTGCAACTGCTTTTGTAACTCAGGATTCTTGGCAATATTCGCATTGTTTTGGATTTTCTGCTTTTCCTCAATGTACCACTTATCCAACTGTAACTGGTCGGAAAGTTGCTGCTTGTATGCCTTAATCAGCTCTTGCGCTTGATTAACTTGGTCTTGATAGACTTCCTTGTCAAGCTTATCCATCTGCTCTTGATACTGCTTCCAAATATCAGAACTCCACTTGGTATTATCGCCAAACTTAGCCTTAAACTCATCTTCTATCTTACTGCGCACCTCGTCGAATGAAGATGTAAGGTTGCCAAACATAGACTTGATAACTGCATCACTCAATCCTTCTCCCTTTAGTTTCTTGTAAAGGGTAAGATTATCGAATGCATTACTAATCTCGTTCTTAACATCATCCAACTGCTGTTTCATATACTCTGTGTCGAGTTGCACCTGCAATTCTATGATGTCGTTCTTCAACTGCGCACGTTTCTTGAAATCAGCGATAGTTGGCTCTATTTTCTTCAATGCGGTGATAAGACCTTCCTTGTCTGGCACAAAGTTCTTGACAATATCCTCTGGCATACCGACAAATTTAAGGTTGTCTGCATATTGCTGCATAACCTTTGCTGCCGCCGTATCATCATCCAAGTACTTGTCGTATTTCTCGTATTGTTGGTTCATTTCCTTCAAGAGAGAAATGCGCTCTGTGAGAATATCACGCCGCATTTTGTCTGTTTTTGTGGTATTCTTTTTGTTCTTGTCGGCGAAAGGGTCTAAACCTCCTGCAAGTTGGTTTTTCGTAAGGGCATCCTTTAATTTGTCACGAAGAAAAGCCAATGCAGTCTGCTTATTAAACACGGTGTTTTTTCCTACATTTTGCTTGCCCCACTTCATTATTTGTGAGATACCAAGGCTAGAACCGTGAAACCATTGGATTTGCCCTCTGTTGATTTGGTCGATAAGTTCCTTAATATCCTTTGCAGAACGTTGAAAGCCTTGTACGGTAGCGAGAGCATCTTTTGGTTCAACGACATCAAGACTAATTTTAATCTTTCGTCTATCAGCCTCTGCCTGTAAATCATCCATAAATGAATAGACCTTTTGTTGAGCATTGTTCATACTCTGTTGGTCTGCGTCCACTTTGAAATGATATACCTTTGCAGCAATTTCCATCAAGATTTTCTTTTGCAACTCACCAAGTTTATTCTCTGTTGCAACATTATCCCAAAATACCTTAATTTCTGCTGGCTTCATTGTTTTCAAAAAGCCGCCCCAAACGTTATTTACGTTATCGAACAAACCTTGTAATTCGTGTGTAGCCTCTTCTTTTGCACTTCTGAAAGAACCGCTAAGTGTTGCGCCAAGATTATCACTAAGTCCATATAATTGTTTTCTGAGATTGTTAGCATATTTTTCAAAAGAGCTATTGTTTCTCTCATTGTCGAATATTTCCCCCATAACCTTATTAACTCGTTGCAAATATTCTACATCGAGTTCATTAGGTTTTGCACCATCTTTAATGGAATCGTATGCAGCTCTAGATTTTACGGATAATTTATCATAACACTCACCGAGCGCATCAATTGCAGTTTGTGCTCTAGATGCAAATTGTCGAACATCATTTGCAGCATCATCCAACTGCTTCATATCCTTCGAGAAACTATCTGCCCACAAAGGTATTCCAAACAGATTGAAATTGCTGCTATTAAAGAAAGAGTTATCTTCACCATTGATATAAGATTTCGCATCTTGCGCCATCTGTATAAATGTATCTATTTTCTTCTTTGATTCCTTGATGGCTTTGTCTAAGTTCGATAAATCGACTTTCTCTATACTGATAGGTATTTCGAGATTTCTTTTTTTAAGTTCATCGTACAAATCTTCAAGTACACTTTTTGAATCATCTAAAAGTCTATCCTTGTTGATGATGATACGAACACCACCACCTGCTCTTTCTGTAAATTTATCCTTGATACGCTCATATTCAGCAGATAACTCACCAAGACGTTTCTTTGCATCAATAGTTTCAGTGATAATTTTGGATTGCTCATCTCTGAATTTCTCGTATGCGAAATAAGCACTTGAAACTGCTTGTGCCAATGCTGCAAAAGCGATTAACGGAAGATTATCCATTACAGCCCACTTAATCATCTTGCCTGCTGTCTTTGCAGCAGAGCCGAGGTTTTTGAATGATGCAGTAATAAGACCTAATGCGTTTTGCCCTCTTAATGAATAAGATGTAAAATTTGCATTCCATATTTCTTTCAAGCTAACGCCTGTCTTATTTGATTGTAACATAAGTAAGGCAAGAACCCCTATTATATCTTTACCAATAGATGCAATGGTTTCCCAGTGTTTGAGTAATACGGTAGCACCGCTGATAAGCCCTTTAAATACGTCTTCGTTAGCTGTACCAATATCATTGAGCATCACATCGAAAGCATCCTTCAAGTTGGAAATCTTACCTTGGAGAGTTTCAGCCTGAATCTCTTGCATATTGTAGAATGTTCCACCCTTATCTGTCATACGTTGGAATATCGCTTCCACATCCTCAAAGGTTACTTTTCGCTTGGAAATCATATCCACGATTTGAGCCGTGGTGTACGCTTCTCCCTTAACTTCCTTGAAGTATTGTTGCAACTCGCCATACATATTAATACCAGCCTCAGTAAACTGACGAACCTCAGAACCGCGAAGGTATGCAGCAGCCTTGACTTGTCCGTATGCAAGGATAAGTCTTCCCATATCAACGCCAAGACCTGCTGATACATCGGCAAGTCGCTTGGTTGTATCATAAAGTTTATCAGACTCAATTCGGTAAGCTGAAAGCTGTCGTGTATAATCAACCAAATCCTTGATACGGAAAGGAGATTTAACGGCAAGTTCTACTGTCTTATTGAAAATTTCGTCTGCCTTTGGCTTGTTCTGCAAGATAGCTTCGAGTGAACGCTCTGAGAGTTCAAACTGACCTCTGACTGATGCAATCTGCTCGACAAAATTCTTGATAGAGCCTACAGAGAATGCGAATGCCATACGCTGTGCCCAACGCGACATATATCCAGCCATATATGATGTTTGCTCGGTCAATGCGCGAGAATTTACACCAGCTTCTTTCAAGTTTTTGTTATGTTGCTCAATGGCAGCATTAAGAATATCCAACTTTCGCTTATAATCGGCATCGGTTTGAGACAACTTCATACGAGCTTCTTTCAGATATTCAATAGCACGTACTTGGCGGTTGAGCGTATTTGCAGTAGCAGAGAAGTCTAATGCGCCTTGATAAGTTGTATTGGACTTAATGTTCTTATTTTGATAGCCTTTTGCCCTATCTGCATAAAGTTTCCTCTGCTTGTTGTTGTATGATTGCTCTGCGCTAACCATTCTATCAAGAGCCTTCTGAAAAGCAACAACGCGCTCATTATACATCTGTTGCTGGTATCGTAACTCATCCTGTAATGACTTCTTTCGCTTAATAAGTGCATCTTGGTCTGCCTTGGTGAGATTTTGTGTTGTATCTCGCAACATACTTTCAATAGAACCAATTTCTTGCTTTAACTCAGCAATATTCATACCGCTAGCACCCTTTGCCGATTCCTGTAATCTCTGAAATGCAAGTGCCGCTTGCATAATACCACTAGTGCCAGAACCATTCATCTTAGATAGCTGTGCTACCATATTTTGAATGTTCTGTGCTGCTGACGTAATGTTATTGTTCATGTTACCTGCACTCGCACCTACGTTTGAGATACCACTGCTTGCATTTGAAGCAGATGCGTTGATTGTTGCGAGTTTTGCTATAACTTGGTCTAAAGAATCAAGGAATGGCTTAGTACCAACAGACATATCCTTGAAAGATTGTGTTACACTAGACGCGGTATTTTTAGCCGTATCTTGTATGTCTTTCAATTTTTTGTCTGCTTGTTCTATAGCATCTAACGCACTTTTAGGAATGGTTAGAGCTGCTCCTAATGATGAATCTGCCATAATTCAAAAGTTTAAGAGTTTATAAAATAGGTATTCCAAGGTCATTGAGATTTCGTAAATCCTCTGCACCATTGATTACCTTTGCATTCTTTAATTTGTCGTTCTTCTGATTGTTGCCTTTATCTGACGATATGTACTCTATATGAGTAAAATCCATAGACGCAAGGCGAATCTGCGGAACGGTCATTCTCCACTTATATTCTTCTTGCGAGCACCATGTGTTGGCACGTAAGAAATCTATCATTTGTCCGTATTCTGTTCGTGACGGGATAATTCGGCTGCTTGTCTCTTCCTCATCAGAGCTTGATTGCGGACGGTCTGAATCACATTGGTACTCGCGAAGAAAAAATCCACATCTAGCAAGTTGAGAATCTCAACGAGTAATGTTGCCCAATCCTTGATGTCATAGTCTCCCCAAAGCAACTGGTCGTAAACTTGTTGGTATTCCTCAGAATCAATGCGTTTCTTGTCATTGAGCAAGGATAGTGTAATTACTCTTGCCACAGATGGAATGTTGATAGCAAACTCCTTGATAACATCACCCATTGATAAGTTTTCGCCCTTGACAATCTTGCAAGCCTCCTCTGCAATCATCCATTGAGTGCCGGGCTTCAATGCTCTTATCTCCCACTCTGTACCTTGCAATTTTACGATTGTAGGAGAATCGTTCATGATTTGCGCCAGACGCTCCATTGCTGCATCAGATATAGGAGAACTAGGCAACACCTTATTCTCGCCTTCTGCTGCTTGTTTTTTAGCCTTATTCGGGTCTTTTTGTGCTCTATATACTTTTCCCATGATTAACAACCTGTTAAGAACCTGTTAAGAATGAATTTCCTGATAATCCTTTAACGTAACCACCGCACTCATTCGCTAGTTTTTGCAGTTTTTCGTAAGACATAGAAATCACTCTGTATTTCTGTTTTAAATAACCCCATCCGTTTTCAAGAATCTCACCATACGGCATAGCGGCAGCTATTACTAATTCTATAGGTTCTTTTGCTTCGTAATTGGCAAAAAAGCTCTTTATTGTTTCTCTACCAGTAATTCCGCTTGTACCTCTCCATGACTTTGATTTTGTTGATTGTGGGGATGCAGATAGAAAACCTTGTCTAACTACTATCTTGTTGACAAATATACACCATCCGTATGAGTCGCGAAGGTTACGTGTTCTATGAACATAAGACCTTTCTTCCTCACATTCATTAATAATTCTATCTCCTTCTTTTGCTAGAATATCTATGATATTCTTTATCGCGTCATTATAGAATTTACCCATAATCTTAAACTTAAAAAGGAGCGGACAGCATTCAAGCCGCCGCCCCATTGTATATAGTCGAGAATTGTTGAAGAATCGAAATTACTCAGTTGCCGTTGGCAATGAATAGTTGTGGTCAACATAGAATGGTGTGCGAACAGTCTTAGCACCAACGGTAAGCGCAATATCCTTGGCAGTACCAGCCAATGCAATACGAGCCAAGTTTGAATTGAGAGATTCAATAGTCAACTTAGAATTGAGCTGAACCTTTGGGAGAACGTAAGCCTCCATTGTAGTTCCATTAGGTTGAACCTGTACAACATCAATCTTTGCATACTTTGCTTTGTAAATCGAAGGTGCAATAGTCTTCTTTCCTGTTGCATCGTCTGTAAAGTCGCACAATGCAGTCAAAAGTTCCTTCTGCGTATCACCAATCTCTGCTGCAAACTGCCACTTACCAAGCTTAACAATGGAAATGATAGGAGAATCAGAAGTCTCACACTCAACATCGGTGGTATCGTTATCATCTTGTGAAATAGATGTAGTGTCCTCAATAACATCCTCAAGAATGTAAGAATCACCCTTTGGAGCAGATTCATCGGTCTCTGTGCCATCGAATAATGTGGCAACAATATAATCTGGCTTGATGAACTTGACAGCTCCAGCACCAGTATTTATAACCTTTTTCGCCATAATATAATGAGTTTTAAATGTTACATTTAATAGATTTTATATATTTATCTTGCGATAACTGAAACAGAAATCATCTGAAAATGGAACTGACGATTTGAATCATATCCGCTATCACGGTAAAGAACTTGAATTGTATAGTCCTTATTATTAGAGTGTTTAATCACATCGTCAAGGATTCCTTCCATCTTATCAAGTAGCTTTACATTCTTTCTAAGTGGAGTACCTTTTGGTCTTGCATAGAGATAAATGTTAGCATAGCCAGAGGAATAACCGCCATAATCTCTTTGTTGACCTACGTCCACATTGACAAAATCATCCCAGTTCTTACTAGTTGTAGGTGGCAATTCTCCAACAAATATATTGTCTGAGATTTTCCCCTTAGTAAGAAGCATCGAAAAGAAATTCTCAATTCGAGACAATCTGCGATTAATCCTCTGTGCCATACCTTGTTATCCTAAATACATTTTACCTTATGAAAAAAACTAAATATCAGTACCCTTGATGTAAGCCACACATCCGTGCATCTGTGTCGGATAAACGCCAATAACCATTCCGTCAACGTCCATTCCGTACATTTTTCCACGGAAACGAATGCCAGCATTCAAACCTTCAGGAATATATTCTTCATCTTTTCCGTCTTCTCCTTCTTTCGTTGGCATCGGAAAATAGATTGTATATCCTAGCGTAACAACACCCGAATTAAAGAGTTTGTTGGTTTCCTGAATATCGCAATCAGTTTCAAAAATGATAGTTTCTACATTCTCTGTTTCTGATTCATCTGCGCTAGTATCAGTATCGCCCAACATATCGCCATCGTTTCCGATTAAGTCTCCATCTTCTTTCGGTTTTTGTTCCGAGCGGTAGAACATACCATGATAGGCATATTCATCCAAAGAATTTCTGTCAGTGTACATAGCTTACCAATCTGTTTCTTCAATCCATTTAACCTCTCCATCGGTTTCATTGAGAGCATCAAGTTTATCATCATCTCCATACTTCTTGTAAAGTCTTTTGAGTTCTGATTTGATACTCAGCAATGCCGCCGACGTGATGGTCTGAGCACCTACTGTAAGAGTATATGCGCCATGTTGGTTTGTGGTCGATGCAGTCTGATAGACACCGAATACTATCTTTTCCAAGAGTGCAATCTTACATCTGTCTTTCTGTTCTTCTGTCAAGTCCAAATAAGACTCAACATCAGAAACACCGCAATCCAAAGCGACATTATTTAATGCTGACTTGTCAAAGACAAAGTTAGTCATGCCGCTCAAATAGTCTAATATGTCAAACTTCGATGCTGCCATTGAGAGATAAATGAATTAAATGTTATCGTATATTGTGAGTGAACCACCATTAAGATACAACACCATCACCAGCTACCTCGGTGTGGATAATCTCATGGTTAGTGAATGAGATAAGAGCTGGAATAGCAGACATCATTACGTCTGTATGCCACTCTTTCAATCGACCATTGTCGGTTGTGGTGTTCATTGCTGTAACAAGACCATTGAGCATGGTTGCGAAAGTGGTATCAATAGTACTTGCACCATAGCCACTACCGAATACGTCACGCTCCAAAATATCTGTGTATTTGAACTCTACTGCATCACCAGCAGGGCGAAGAACAACGCGATTGTCTGCCCAACCCTTGACAAATGTGTCGGTTGTGCGTGTCTTGTTACGCTCCTTCTCAACGACAATCTCGATAGGAGAAATACCTTGAATGTCTGTAAATGACTTCAAGAATTGTTCGTTAGTGATAGGCATACCTTCGACGTATGCGATATAGTTAGCCTTACACCAAGCAACATACAAGTCGCGTACTTCTTGGTTCTGAAGGAATACGTCGTTGTACATCTTTTTTGTCATCTTCCAAGTAAGAGCACCATCGTAGCCTCCTCGCTTATCACGATAATCGTCTTCTAACTTACGCATCTGTGTGAGAATTTTACAATCAGCGGAAGTCCAAGCCTTTGCACCAGCCTTCTGAAAATTATCCTTTGGAAGACGAGCATCATAGAGCTTGCCGTAGATACCAGCACCAAGACCAGTGTAATCAATCTTACCAGTCGTTTCCAACTGCGCGGTTGTGTTGTTCAATGTAGCTTTTGCGGACTTCAATCCAACTGCGAGGTAGTCACGTACCCAACGAGCGATGATGCGGTCTGCGTTGCCAAACTGGGCAAACTGTTTTTCTTTGTAGATACGTTGTGCAGCGGTCTCTACAAAACCACGACCGATAAAGTCAGGGATTGATGCGGTGTACTCTGCCTCACCCTCGGCATCCATCTGATGTGAATCACCGAGAGGCGCACGCATATCCATGACTGGTGCAGCTTCCAACTTATGTGAAGTCATTCGGAAAGTAGCAGAACCATCATCCGCTGTTGGAGTAGGTGCATCAGCAATATGTCCCTGTGTCATTGCCCAGCCCTCATCCATATTAAGGAGGTCAGAGTTGTCAACGAGAGACTGAAACAGCTCGCTACCACCATCCTTTGAGCGGAAAAGTGCAGCCCAATCAGAGTTGTTAATATCAAATCTTTGCATATCCTAAATACAATTAATTACAAAAAATAAGTTCGTTATCATTTACTTGGTCTGATTAATTAAACCAGAACCAAGTCTTTACACGGCTCTTGTTGAGAGCGAGAACTGCTGGTGGCAAATTGCCGATAGCTACAAGGTCGATAACAGTATCTTCTTGTGCCAACGCTGGAGTAAGCATATACTCCAAATCGTCAACCCCTTCCATGTTCGCGTCATACAAGAAATCCATATCCTTGTCTGCGTAAGCATTAGGATTAGTAACCATAGGAAGCGTTTTTGTACCTGCTTTTGCTGCTTCTACGAGAATGTCACCAGCTTTTTGCGCTGTACCAAGTGTCTCTGATACTGTAACGAGCCAAATATCGTTTGAACCGTCTGTAGATTTCTCCACATTGGTGATAGTGACACCTTTTGCTTGTGTGGCAAAATCTTTCTGTCCTACCATGATAGTATCGCCAGCATACGGTATGTGGTGATAGCCGTCACGAACCAATTTGTAGGTTACGTCTGTCTCAATAGCATCCTTCGCCAGCTCATAGAACTTCAAAATCTTTACCTCTGCACCAGTAGTGTTGTTAATGTTAGGTGTGTACTCAATGAGGTCACCTGCATAAATCTTCGCTCTACCCTTGAATGGGTTCTTCAAGATGCCACCCGTAGTAGGATAACAGAGCGCATCCTTGCTGCCCTTAACGAGCTTTACGAAGACATTCTTATGACCTCCAATAGAGCCATGTGCCTGAATGAGTGTGCGACCAGTGAATACCGCGCCACCATTGGCTTGTCTTGTGAAAAAGTTATCCAACATAATCTTTTTACCTTAAAGAGTTAATAATTAATGTTATCCGAATTTACTTGCCAGCAGGATTTGACGTACCGAGAATTTTGTTTACGCCTGCCCATCGTTCAGCACCGATAGGTTTATCTCCATTACCGCCACTTGGATTGCCTGGAGTACCCCCACCATTTGTATGGGAAATGTTGTAAAACTCTTCCGCATCGGTAAATTCCTGCTCGATGTCCGAGTCCTTAGTGAGGTTCAACTTGTTCATGTACTTGTCAATCCACTTACTATCGTTGATACCTTTCTCCTTGAACTTGGCGAGAAGTTCACTACGTTTCTGTGATACAAGCTTAGAGGCTTCGTACTCTGCATCCTTCTTCTCTAGAGCTTCCAAACGTTCCAAAAGCTTCTTTTCAACATCCGAAGGCTCTTTGTCATTGCCCTTTGGATTTGGCTTGGTGTCGGGATGCTCATCGTTCCATTTCTTGATGAAGTCGGCATTGTCCTTCTCGTAGTTGCCGTTAAGGGAAACATACTGCGGCAAAATCTTCTTCACCAAATCATCTAACTCTGTATCTTCACCAACTAAGAGGTCAAAGTGGGAATCACTCAAACTCTTGATTGTTTTTTCACTGATGGAAAGGTGTTTTCCGTTTGCAGTGAGTTTTGCTTTTAGGGTGTCTAAAAGTTGTTGTTTTGTAAACTTCATATTACTAATTTTTAAAATTCTGCTGCAAAGATAATTAAATAATGTGGTGATATTCTGATTTTTTCAAACTCTATTTGTTACGTAACCAATATAGAATTAATTTCACTTTATTATATATTATAAATTAGGTATCTTTGCAGCATGAATACGAATAAAGATATTGAAATCAGACCACAAGAAGGATTCCAAATGTCCTTTGCAAGTAGCAACGTTGACGTTGTTTTTGGTGGCGGAAATCTCGGAGGAGGCAAATCGTATGGTCTTGTACTTGCGATGGCAGAGCCGTTAATGACCGACCCAGATTTTCGTGCAATGATTTCACGCCGTTCACTTGGTAATCAAAAAGCAGGTGGAGGATTCGTAGAGAAGTTTAAACAGATATTCGGAGCTGATTTTGTGAAAATCAGAGAGAGCGAGAATCCTCGCGTTACATTTCCGAATGGAACGTTTGTCGATTTGACGTATCTTGACGATTCCAATATGGATAAGTTGAGAGAGCGCGCGAAAGGATGGGAGTACGATTTGATTGCGATTGACGAGTTGACGGAGATGACTTGGGAAGTTTTCTCATACGTCATGACTCGAAACAGAGGTCAGAGCAAGACGTTTACAGGTAAGTTCTTTGCAACACTTAACCCGAAACGTAGCCACTGGACAAGAATATTCCTTGATTGGTATATTGGTTCAGATGGTTTTATCATCCCAGAGCGTGATGGTGTAGTCAGATACTTCTATTGTGCAGGACCGACTGTTAAGGATGTTGTTTGGGGGATGTCTAAGCGAGAAGTCTATGAGAAATGTAAAATAGATATAGACAGAAAGCTTAAAACCATTGGCGGCAACTTTGGATATGAAGTAATGATTAAGAGCTTTGTTTTCTATCAAGGTAAACTTGGTTCAAACAAGAAGATGCTTGAAAACAATTCTGGCTATTTAGGTTCTGTAGCTGCATCGGGCGGCAGAATGGCACAAGCTCTTATGGAGGGCAACTTCAATGTTGACCCAGAAGAGGATGAGGATATACCGATTCCAAGCCAAGCGGCAAGAGATTGCTTCATAAAAGACCCTGCTGTGAATGGTGATAAATGGATAACAATCGACTTGGCAGATTACGGAAAGGATAACACTACGATGTTGTCGTGGAACGGATTCCATGTCGTCAATTACGAAATCGTAATGCATTCGACACCGCGAATCAATGCGGAAAGAGCTAGATTATTCGCGGCAAGTGAGGGAGTGGCAGAAAGTCATATTATCTATGATGCTACGGCAGGTAGGTATTTCAATGATTATATACCCGATGCTATCCCTTATATATCAGCAGCAAAGGCTATGGGAATTTATTATTTGTCTGCTATGACAATAAAAGACCTATGTTACTTGCGACTGAGCTACATGATTAAGCGAGGACAGCTTACATTCTCTGATAAGGTTGCAAATGCGGTTTATACGCATCAAAACCTCAAATACAGAGTTTCCATACAGAATGAGTTCATGGAAGAATGCGCGGTAGTTCGCTTTGATAAGATGCAGAGTGGAAAGAAGAAGTTGCAGAGCAAGAAGGAAATGAACCGAAATCTTGGAAAAGACCGTTCTATGGACGTGCTCGACCCTTGCGCAATGAGAATGTACCCATGTTTGAATATGGAGTATGGTAGCGAGCTACAGGAGGGATTCAGACTTGCAGCACAGGAAGTTGAAGAGAAAAATCCTAATGCTCAGAGCATTTATGATGATACGTTGTACTATTAATTATAGAATATATGCTGAAAAAAGAAAATATAAAAATGATTCTTGAATCCGTGCGGATTGACTGGGATAAATGTGATGAGAAAGACATTGCATTTGCTATCCTCTGTGACGCATTGGAAGATAAGACTTTAGCGTATCGTCTTGCTTATCGTAAGAGTGAAAAGGATGCCGCGAAATTCTACGAAACTCCACGATTCAAGAAACTGCTAGATGTTCTAGAACCTTTCGGTATCGGCAATGTTAATAACAACGCTATTACCAAAGAAGAGAACAAAAACGAGCTTCTTAAAATGCTTGACAAGATAGACCAAGCTCTTAGTGACGGAAATCTTGAACCGAAAGATGCATTGAAGATGCAGACTGATATACGTGTAAAGCTGAATGACAAATTCGAAATGGAAGAGTCACAGAAGCAGAAGCGAATCATCGTAGTACCAAGCAAACACGATATTGTTTGTCCTACAACAAACAGAGAATGTAACTACTGGGCTTCAAAAAAAGCTTGTTGCAGACATTATGGATTGATTGACCCACAAGAGAACAACGATTCACAAAATAGCAACGATGTTGAACCATCATTAAACGACAATAACGATGAGTAGAAAGAGACAAGATATAATTAATGATTTTTTGGAGAATCCACAGAAACTGCTTCTGAAAAAGCCGTTTTTAAGGGGTTCGCGCTCTATTACCATCAATGACTCTTCTGATGGTTCTGATATTAAGACAAACTTCCGCAAAGAGGCACAGCTTCCGAATATCAGCAAGATAGTTGTTAGCCAAGAGCGTTTTGCGAAGGAGTTAGACCCTTATTCTCACAGGGTATTGTTTGATACGAACTTACCTTCTATATGCTGCAAGCTTGATGATGGCAGTTATTGCGAGATTGAGTTTAAGAAGTTTGGCATTCCTATGCAACAGCGTATTGTTGACAAGAAAGCTCTCTGTTTAGGTGGTAATAAACGTAACCATATCTTGCATGACAGCAATCCGACTGATAAGCTCAAAAAGAACTTTGCCGATTTCAAGTGGCATTGGAAAGAGACAAATCAGGATGGTATCGAAATGCAAGCTATACGTATTCAGCAGAGTTATGGTGATGTGGGCTTACTCGTTTACATGAATGAGGATAACGAAGTAAAAAGTAGGCTATTCTCGTATGAAGATGGCTATCAGATTATCACACACAAAGATGATAACGGAGAACCGCTTCTTGATTGCGTGTATTATCGTACAGAGGATAATGTAAGACACATTGATGCATACGATAAGACATATCATTATCATTTCACAGATGTATTCGTTCAAGACGTTGATACAAACGAAGTACTGGAAGGATGGTGCTTGGAAAGCAAGGAAGAACACGGATTCTCGGAGAGTCCACTTGTTACAAAGCGTGGTGATGTTGCTTGGAATAACGGTCAAGACCTTATCGAACTGTTCGAGATTATATATAATCTGTTTGCGGTCATTCAGAAACGACATGGATGGGGAATCCTTTATATCAAGGGTAAGCTCAATGAAACCGCAAAGAAGATTGCTGGTTCTATCATCCTGAATGATACAAGCATTGAAGGAAATGGCAGCGCAGAGTTTAAGACTCCACCTTCTCCACAGAACATGATTGAGTTCATGCAGTCAATTCTCGACCAATTGCAGATTGCTACAGGATGTACATTTATCTTGCCGAAGGATATTAAGTCTAGTGGTGACATAAGCGGATTGGCAATTCAAATGACACGCTCTTTGGATATTGAGGAGGCTAGTAATGCAGCTATCGAGTGGCAGAATTTCGTCAGCAAACATTCAAGACTGTTCAAGGAAGGATTGGCAAAGCAGTTGGTTGCAAGCGGCGAGAATCCTACTGCAATTACTGAGTTCAGACAGATGAGAATCAGTACATCATTTAAGCCTTGGCAGCCATTCGATGAAGGTGCATGGAATCAGATGCTTTGTACATTGAGCGGTGCAGGTTTGATTTCTACTAAGACTGGTGTTGAAAAGAATACTATTTCTGCACCTGACGAGGAAGTAAGATTGCAGACTCAGCAAGAAGAGGCAGATGAACGTGCCGAAAAACAAGCTGAGATTACCGCAAGGACAAAGAATACGGACAATAACAAAGAATAAATATGAAGGCAGAATCATTATACATACAGAAGTTGACTTACGATGAGAACACTGGTAATGAGATTATCGGTTTGTTCCCATCGGAAGCTAACCCTGCTATTGTATCATCATATACCTACGATGCAAAGCGTATGGGTGGTGCTTCTACCCTTACTGCTACAATATATTCTTCTGAGCCTTTGCAATGGAAGAAGGAAGAATTCGTAGAGTTCAATGGTGATAGATTCTTCGCATCATACACCCCAAGCTCTACAAAGGATAATTCGTCTAGAATGTGGAAGAGTGAAATCACTTTCACATCCAGAAGAGAATTGCTTGATAACACTCTGTTCTTTGATGTTGTCGTTGATGATGTAGATACTCATAACAGAGACAGATACCGCTCGAATCAGACAAAGTTTACGTTTGGTGGAACTATCCATGAGTTTGTGGCTCGCATTAATAGCTCAATGGCATATTGCGGATTGTATCGTCCTACAGATGAATACAAAGGATATTACGTTGTTGTTGATGAAGGATATGGAACAGATGAAGTTAAGGAAGTGTCTTTTGAAGACCAATACTTGACTGATGTATTACAACTTATCAATACAACTTTTGAGCTTGATTATTATTGGACTGGCAACGTTTGTCATGTCGGAAAGGTACAGCATGACTTAACCGATACACCTATTAAATATGGTAGTAGTGATGCTCTTATATCAGTATCAAAGGAGAATGCAAACTATAAGATAGTTGATATGATAACAGGTTACGGTTCGTCCGACAACCTGCCATATTACTATCCTAATGATGATGAGTTTGGTGAAGCAGTATTCAATACAGAGAATATCAGCAAGGATAAAGTTAGTGTAGATTTGTCAAAGTTCCTTAAAGGTTCAAAATATAATGACGTACTTGTACTGTACAAGAGTAAGTATGGGCAAAAATATTCTGCAAGCATTGACTCTTCGTTGTTTGGTTTAACGAGAAATACAGAACCAGAAAACTTAACGCTAGCAGATAGCCAGACAAATCCTACTGTAACATGCTCATTTGGATTTAGCTTTTATGTTAAGTTAATCAAGGGTCAGATTCTTGACTTTACGAAGTTGTCTTTTAAATTTAGCATGCTTGATTCTCTTACACATAAAGATTATATTACAGAGATAACGGCTGCCTATAAGGATATATATCTTAGCAACGGAAACGATATTATCACCATAACAAAAAAAACTGTTTTTGGAGATAACTGCAAATATCCATGCGAGAATGATGGAGAGTACAAGCTCACAATTTGGGCAGAATTTTCATACAGATGTAGAGTGTTTAGAAATGGTAATGGTGTTACTGATTATTATGGCGCAAATAGTTGGAATGCATCATTTATTGGCAATATAGAATTGTTGTATGAGCCTACATCGGAATATGAATGGAAAAATGGAGACAAATACATACCTTATGATGAGTCTGGTATAAATATAAGAGAAATCAGCGGAGCAAATTGCATTGAATACGATTATCAATTCTTCAAAGATGATAATAGATACGGATTCAATAAGGTTTATAGTGGAACTGATGATAATGCAACAAAGGTAGTTGTTACTGATAGAGTATGGATAGCCCCATCATCGGTACTTATGCCTTCGATATACCGCAATACGAAAGGTGCAGAGCGTTTTTTCTACGCTTTGAATAACACCCATAAATTGCCTAGTGGCAGTGGATATTACGAGTTTGTAAACTTGTATAAGAAAGGAAATCCTCATCAAGGAACTGTTACTTTTGATGATATAAAGCCAACTATCAATGGAATTGTAAATGCAGAAGGACAGTTGTTTGGAGAGATTGCGGATGTTGCTTTTGATAAAGAAGATAGTGACGTAAAGGATAGAGATGGAAATTATATTCATAGCTATTTCTATATAAAGTTGCATAAGTTTAATGGTGATTTTGGATTTGACTTATTTGCTCATGCATTAGCTAGCGAATCGGCAAAGATAAACCTCATCAAGAGTAATGGATGCCCTGCTTGTTCGTTTACCATTGACTGCTATTGGAATAGCACAAAAAATAAGTGCTATAACAATGTACTTACTGACGGAAATGGAAATTTGAGGTCAGATAGTGGAAAAATGAATAGCAAAGGTGATTATATCCTTAACAATACATACGTTGAGGATAACAAATCAAACCAAGATTCAACGAAAGAAGAGTTATGGATTGCGGTTCAGAAGGACATATCAACATTAGGTATCGTGATGCCAAACGCAAGTGCAGGCTTTAAACCGCAAAAGGGAGATTTGTTTGTTATCACAGGCATTAAACCTCCAAAGGTTCTTGTAACGGCAGCAGAGAAACGACTCGATGATGCTCTTATCAAGCACATGAGTGAAAACAATACAGACCAATTTAACTACTCTGTTAAGTTTTCTCGCATATTCTTACAAGAGAATCCTGACTTTGCAAGCAAGCTAAACGAGAATGCAAAGCTGTCAATACAAATACAAGGCGATTCTGATAACGATGGAAATCTTATTAGTCACAAAGTTTTCGTCAGCAACTACTCAGTAAAGGTTGATAACGAAGAGCTGGCAGAAGTTGAAATTGAGCTTGTAAATTCGTTGGAAGTTACAAAGAGTGACACAAAGCAGATTATAGATGCAGTAAAAGGAGAAACGGTTAAATCGCTATCTGGCATGGTTGGCGGCAATAATACAAACAACTTTAATGCCAGTATAACCGATAAGATGTATCTATCTAAACTGACAGACGATATTGCTAACGGCACTATCACCTTTCAGAAGGTTCAGAAATTCTTGCAAGGATTGTTCCTTGGCAACGGAAATAACTATAGCATAGACGGCAACGGCAACGCTATCCTCTCTAGCGTCTTGGTGAATCTCTTGAAGTCACTCGATTTCAATGAATCTGAGCAGAGCGGATTTGCAATCAAGCAGAGAAGCGATGGTAAGTATCAGATGTTGCTCACGGACTTGATAGTATGGGGTAAGGCAGTATTCAACACGCTATCCATTCGGGAACTCAGCTACGTTGGAGGTAACATTGTACTCAGCCCTGCTGCTGGCAAGATAAGCTACATCAAGGAGGTATATAGCGAGATAACAAATGAGCTGATTGGTTGGAAGTGCTATCTCTTAGCCGATGATGGAACGACCGCAACAATCAATTCATTCAAGGTAGATGACCAAGTGCGCTGCAAGACGTTCAACATCAAGGCTGGTGTCTATGAGAACGTCAGTAACAAGGACTATTGGAGACTTGTCACAAAGGTATCAACAGAGAATGAGGCAATTACCGATGATGAAGGTCACGAACTCTATGACGGCAAGAAGTTCGCTTGGATTCAGATAGCCAAAGACAACAGCATGGAAGGCTCGGATAACCCTGCCGCAGGTGATACAATCGTCCTCATGGGCAACAAGACCAATACAAGCCGCCAACATCTGCTGATGATGGAGACCGAAGGAGATTCCGCACCGAAGTTCACAATGTACAGAGGTATAAACTCATACTCCCTCAAAGGTAAATCCATCTTCGATGTAGGATTCAACGGCATCAACATCGTGTCGAAATATTACCACTTGACGACCGTTGACGGCGAGAAGATTTGGACACCTCTCTATCGGGGAGATTGGAAAGAAGGTACGGAATACGACTACTACGACCAAGTAAGCTGGCATGGCACGATGTGGCTATGTATCGTTTCAGACGGTCAGACCACAACGGAAGAACCTACTGCTGATTCTAGCTATTGGAAAGCTATGACAGAGATAATTCCTGTAGAGATTTATTTCGAGCATGACTTTCAGCAAGGCTTTGCTTACGGCAGGGAAGGAGAAATCAGATGCAAGGTATATCGTGGTATCGAAGACTTGACATCATGCGTAAAGAAATGGAAAATCGAGCGTAAAAGCGATGATTCCGTTAGTGATTCAGCTTGGGCGTTGAGAGATAAGGTCAAGAACTTTAATGGTACGATTTCACTTATCTGCTCGCAAGATGTTTCTGTTGATGATTTCGGTAAAGGAAGAAAGGTAATCTTCACGGTGACGGCTATAGGCGATGATAAGAAGCAGCTCGCACAAGAGAATCTTACTTTCACATAGTAATAATAATTTAAAATAAAAGAATTATGAAATATATCATTTGTGATAAAGTTGTAGCAAGCAACTATGGATTCGACCCTATCACACACAGAGTGTTAGGAGCGTTAATTATTCTGAACGAGAAAGAAGTAACTTTCTGTACTGCCATTGAAGGCAATAGTTTGGAGGAGAAAGCGGCAAACATCAAAGGTAACATCATGACCGAAGATGGAGTAAAGGATTTTATTAACAATTTATAAATAACACAATATGGGTGGTTTTGTAGCAAGAGGTTCGAATGTAATCTCACGTATCATCAATGGTGATACTCTTTATTTTTACTTGGAGCTAGGTGATAACCCTCTGTATCAGTCTATTGACCCAGACAACCCTAGCAATGTATTCCCTAACTGGGAGACAAATGACAGTAGTCAGCCAACAGTCAAGCCAGTTTGCTCTAGCGCAATGAATGGAGAATTGAGTCTTACAGAGCATAAGTGGTATTACAATGGTTCTCTCATCATCTTCGGGGCTGCTAACAATGGTTGGGCAACAGAGCAGACACTTGAACGATTCAAGTATAACGTCACAGACGGAACAATTAAGATTGTGAAGAACTTGGCGAGTGTAAACAACTTGTCGAATGACACATTGAGATATGAAGGTGTAGCAGACCTTGACGGAGTTAACTATCCTCAGAAGAAGGCTATCGATATTCTCATTCAGCGTTCTTCGGCATCGGCATTCCAAGGATTCGTTACCGCAAATCCAGGTCAGCTTAGTGAGAGTGTTACAGAGACAACGCTTTCAACAAAGTTGTCTAATGGTTCTTCATGGATTGATGGATATACTTGCAAGTGGTATAAGAATGGTGTATATATGACTGGCAAGGATGGAAAGACATTGAATGTAACACGTGCCGATATTGATAGCGAGGAGTTGTATTTGGCAGAGTTCTATCAGGTAACAAATGGTGTTGTTGCTTCTAGCTCTTGCTCTACGGCTGCAATATCTATTTCTGATACGGGTGACATCTATAAGGTTGTATATGATATTTCTGGTTCTCTTGGCAGAACAGGAAGTGTTACGGCAACTCCATCTATCATCAATAACAGAACGGCAGCAGCTCTCAATCTTGCGAATTACCAATGTACATGGAGTCACATCCTTTACAATCACGATTATACGAAGCAATTACACACTTTTGATACAGAGAAAGCAGTGATAGAAGCTTCATATTTCGAGGATAAAAAAGATGGGCATATCGAAGGAACTGCTACTTGTACAGAGAAGCCATCAACTGCTTCTGAGACTGGTGATGATACTAACATTAATTAGATAAGTCATGAGAAGTAAAGATAATTTTATACCAAGAAAATATGAGCCACTTGATGTGAGCCAAAAACTTACTTGTATTACGGATAATAGCCCTGCTACTCAGGTCTATAATACCGATACAGGTGAGTACGAGCCAAACCGAGAGATTACACCTACGGTGATTTATCCCGACATAATGGGTTGGGCATCTGATAATTCATGGGCTAACAAGCAATGCAACAGCATTCTTGACGAAATGGTGTGGAAGGTTAATGGTGTTGATATTACCACCATTGCGTCATGGAGAGGCAAGTATGAGATTCTGCAAGACGGAAGCATGAGAGGTGCTTTGAAAGTCAAGCGCAACCTTACACGTGAGGAGAAATGCTCATTGACTTTCTCGGCAGTCATTCCAGACCATCGTCTGCAAGAAAGACTGAAGGTCAATACCGAGGAGTTGGTGCTGAGTACATACAACAAGACAGAAGACACCTATGGTCTTTCGTTCGGTAATGCTGATAAGATTTCATACAACCCATTCATCGACAAGCTTGCTCTGTACGACTACAAGGTAGCACATGAGTTGATAGCATTCAGCAATGATGAACGAAATGCCTGCTATGATGGTAATCAGTATGAACGTTCCATTCCTCTTCATGTGTTCAAGGGCACAAAAGAGGTAAAGACAGGATTCACTATCAAGGTATTCAAGGTAGCAAGTGCCACTTCGCTTATTGATGTATCTAGCGGATTCTCTGAGGTTATCGAAGTAACGACAAGCGAGGTTAAGTTTGACCTAAGAGCAATTAATGCTGCTGATTACGTGATAAGAGTGCTCGTTAAGAACAATGTTGTAGCACAGAAGCAGATTTCATTCAGCCGAACTTATCAAGATTATGTTGCGGAAGTCCTTAATCTGACAGCAATATATCACGATGAGAAAACGAAATCTCACAAGGCTCTCATTCTCATTGATAAGAATGAACTTGAATGCCCTGAGTCTGTTCTTGATATTCGTTGGTTTACAGTAGCTACAGATGTTAAGAACAATGCCACTACAGAGAAGCATTGGAATGTAGGAAGTACTGTTATGTACAACATCGAGGAAACAGGAGTGGGCAAAACAATTAATGATGGTATTCATATCATGTATGATGTATCATTCAAGGGTGCGTTGCAAGATGCCACGGATAAGGATGGTAACGTCTATACCAATTCCGATGGCGATACTTATATGTTTAATTAATTTGTAAATAGATAAAAGATTATAATTATGGCAGCAAAAGATTTAGCAAAGGCTGATGCGGTGAACTCAATACTTGCATCTAATTATGTTATGGTTGAGATTGGAGGTTCTATCAAGAGAATTTCCGTAAAGGACTTTATGAATGCTATTCAGGCAGGGTCGCTCAACCTATCACAATACGCTTGGGGTGTTCCTATCTATCAGTCACCATCATCTAAGACAAGCCCAGAGTGGGGGCGTGTCGGTAACTTGGACATGTGGGAGCAGTATAAGGAGACTATGGGTCGCTATCTCCTCACACAGGACGGTCGCTTGGCTAAGTTGTCTAAGACCAATAGTAACTATTTTGCTGATGGTACTACCGTTGATGAGACAAAGGGCAATATCATGTTCCACGCTCCTCGTCTGTACTATCTTGTAAAGACTGATGCGGTTACAGGCATTCCTTACTTGTGGGCATCATCACTCCCTATCGGAGGTCATTACATCGAGTCTCCTTGCTTGGGTGCTTTTAAGGCTGATGTAATCGCTGACAAATTGGTGTCTCGTAGCGGTCGTGTACCAAAGGGTGGTCTTAAAATCACAGAGTTTTGGGCAAAGGCTAGAGCGAATGGTAACGACTATGGTCTTGTAAACTATGACCTTCGTAGATTCATGATGATGATTCAGCTCTTTGAATATGGTAGTCCAAACTGCCAAACCAAGATTGGCTATGGTGTCGGTGGTTCTGTGAGTGGCAGTTTTTGGGGTGCTGCATCTAAACTGACAACAGGTGCAACCAAGACACTCGGTGATTCTTGCGGAAGCATTTCTATTGATGCTCTTGCCGATGATACTGCTAGCAAACCTGCAAGTGTAAACAGCAGCCGAGTATCATTGTTCGGTATTGAGGATTCCTGGAACTGGCAACATGAAATGACGCAAGGTATTTACTTCGGCAAGAGCGAGAATACAGGACAGACTGGCAAGGAAGTATTCATCTATGACGGCAACAGAATGCCTACAGATGCCGAGCTTACAACTAAGCCTGCTGGCGATTATCGCAAGTTGGAGCAAATTGACGGAGAAGGATATGTAAGCAAGATGGTTCTTGGTGAGTACTTTGACCTTATCGCACAGAGTACAACAGGTGGCGGATCAAACAACTATTGGTGTGATTATTTCTGGCGAAACTTAGCTACAGGACAGCTCTGTTTGTTCGGTGGGCGCGCTCATATCGGTTCGTATAGCGGTCTCGCTTTCGTCTCTTCGGGCTTCGCTTTTTCGTCTGCGCCTGCGCGCTTCGGGGCTCGTCTCGCTTATTACGGAAAAACGCAATACGTAAACGGAGCTGACCTCTAAAAGGTCAGCGATACCCGAACATGGAGGGCTTGCCCCTCCATCGCACGCAAGACTGCATCCGTGGTATCAAAATAGTTAAATGTAAATTATTAATAGTTCAGGATTTTTGCAAGAAACAATTTCGTGACAATATAATAGGTGGCGAGGGGCAAAACTCTGTTTGTTCGGTGGGAGCGCTCATATCGGTTCGTATAGCGGTCTCGCTTACGTCTCTTCGGACTACGCTTTTTCGTCTGCGACTGCGAGCTACGGGGCTCGTCTAACTTAATCATCGTGGACGTGGAGCTGCTTCGTGTAGGCTAAGTCACCTCTGCGAGTCCCTCAAACCTTGGTTGTAGAGTATAATGAATACTGAATCAGCCAGAACATATCAGCGGAAAGGCTCTTATGAGCAAGCAAGGCTAAGTAGTCGCAAGACCAAAACCTTGGGCTAGGAAGATAAGCGATTTTTGAATTTATGACAAAGAAGGTAAGAAATCTGATAGATAAGGTAGCGTCAAGAGAAGTATTAAATCAAGCTGCTGATGATGCGCTTGATGCATTGGATGATAAAAATGTGTGGTATGCAAATGATTTCCGTGCTCACAGAGAAGAAAGCTTGGATGCTATACAGAACATGATAATATTAGGTGAATATCCTACAAAGGAATATAAGCCTACGGAGATTGAATCAAAAGGAAAGAAGAGAGAAATTTTCCCTCTGTACTTTGAACCTTGGAGCATTCTCTTTCATGCAATAAAGATAGTATTAGAGCCTATCGTTGAGCGAGTGCTCATATATGATTCCAGTGCAGGCAGACCGAATAAGGGTCAGACTTTCGGTGCTATCAGAACCAAACGAACGATTAGAAGATATAAGAAATTCAAATATATCATTCAGTCGGATTTGCGTAAGTTCTATCCATCTATACCTCATGACGTAGTATTGCTTGTCTTAGGACGTTTCATTAATGATGATTTGTTCTTGAAACTGATAGATAAGACCATGCTTGATTATGAATCGGATGTTGAGCATTTATTGGAAGAAGAGTATCAGCGTAAGATGCGCTACTGCAAATGGGCTAGCAAAAAGCCGAGAAACTATGTAGGCAGCAAACGAGGAATAACAATCGGAAGCTGCATAAGTCAGTTGATAGGCAATCTTGTATGGCACATGATTGATAGATACATGACGCAAATAGTGCATTCAAAGGGTTATCACAGGCATTGTGACGATGATTCCCAATTTGCTGAGACTAAGGAAAGAGCTACGTATCTTCTGAATAAATTAGACGAAAAATGTAATGAATACGGTTTGTGCATAAAGGCAAGTAGCTATATTGCACTACTGAAAGATGAAGAAAAAGGCATTGATGGAAGATGCTTGGATTTCGTAGGATATGCTTTTTCGAAGCATAATATGCGAGTAAGAAAGCGCACGAAAGTCAAATGTGCGAAAGCATTCCATCGTGTTAAGTCACGAAAGAGAAGGCAAGAACTCTATGGTGCTTACAACGGCATCATGAAGTGGGGAAAATGCAAGAATCTTTGGCATAAGATTTTAGTTGAGAATAATATGAGTTTTAAGGAGCATGGCATTACTACAGATATTGTCAGCACAGATAAAAATGGAAAGCGTATTTTCAATGTAGAGGAGGAAAAGATTGCTAATTTGGCACAAAGGCGCACAAATATAGTCATACATGACTTTGAAACCGATTGCTTTGTTAAGGGCAAGGGTGGTAGATGTTTTGTTCTATATCGTGACGCACGTGATGCTGATGAGGATTGTAATAAGAAGAAGTTCTGCACCACATCCGATTTGATAATCGGAAAACTGACGAAGGCAAGGGAAATGAACGTACTACCAGAAGAGACGTTCATTACACAAGTATTCAAGGCTGGTGGTCGGTACACTTATGATATAGAATAGATTTATTGTTGAATTTTAAAAATGTAATTTTATGAAGGTTAATCAGGTTTTGGAGAATGTACCATCTAATGGTATTATTGTTCGTGAGGAGGGTGATATTGTACGTGTGTTCTTTGATATTCAGAAGCAGAAAGCAGAGACATCAAAGGATGGCGAAGTGATTGTACCAGATGGTATGTGTACAATGGAGAATGTTGATGTATTTGGTACTCGCACCTATGATGGTATTGTGAATGCCATCGTATGCGACCACTACCCTGCTGATAAGATGCAGGCTATCATCAACAATCACCTCCTTGAAAGCGAAAGCAAGGAGCATGAAGCAGAGTTTGCAGAAATGCAAGCTTGGAGAGTGAAGGCTAAGAGTGTAGCCAAAGAGGTTGTATCAATGATTGTTTAATTTTAAAGGGTGGGAAAATGACAAATAATGATTTTGTTGCGAGGGGTTCAGCTTGGATTCAGCGAGCACCAGAGAACGGCAAAGATGGTGTTGGCATTACCAGTGCTGACGTGGTGTTTGCTCAATCTAAGAGCAACACGAATCCACCTGCTGATACCGATGTGTGGAAAACCAAGGTTGATGAACTGTCATTGGTTGACGGCTACCTTTGGAGTGGTACAAAGATAATCTACTCCAACAAAAAAATAGCAATTACAGGCAAGTACTGCATTGGCAGCACACGAGACTTTACAGATATTGAGGAATTGTATTACCTCTCTGACAGTGGTGACAAGATACCTACGAACGTAACGTTTCAGCCAAGCTTCAAGCCCGAAAAAGGCAAGTATCTGTGGACTTGCATCCGTTACCGATTCAAAGCTCAAGGCGGCTCGGCTGAAAATACGAATTGGGTATATTCTACCCCTACTTGTGCAGGCTATTTCGGTGATGATGGTGTTAGCGTACAATCATCTGACGTGGTGTTTGCTATTAGCGAAAGTAAAACTACCGCACCAACTACAGGTTGGATTACCAATTTCGGCGGACTTACGCTTGCTGAAGGAAAGTATGTGTGGACTTGCACAAAGACTACACTGACCGATGGCGATTCTTACTATACAGGCGCATACTGCCTTGGCGAGTGCTATGACTTTGCACAAGTTGAAGAGCTGTATGCACTTGGCAGTAGTGCCACCAAATCGCCAGATATAGATTCTTCACTTGGTGTCAATATATGGCAATCGTCATATACGCCTAAGAAAGGTATGTATTTGTGGACTTGCGTCAGAGTTACCTATAATAGTAATACTCCACCCTATTATCTCAACAAGAAATGCGTGAGCTACTTCCCGACAGATGGAACTAACGGAACAAAGTTCACGCCGAAGGGAACTGCTTACGGTCATTATACAGCATCTAGCAAGATGCCCAAACCATCAGATGATGTCTTAGGATTGCTCTATCTTGTCGATAAAGTAGATACGCTGCTTACTCCTATTAATAAGCCTTGCGTGGTGTGGTGGAGAAGCCTTTCCGCTGGCTCCTATATATTATCTTATGATGTAGCCGAAGAAGGTGATGCTTATAATGTTGGTGGCACTCTGTGGGTACATAACGGAACAGTATGGAAGGACTTTGGTAGCATTCAAGGACCGAAAGGCGATGATGGAGAGGATGCTCTGAATATCGAGTTATCTACGGATAAGATTCTGTTTAGTTGGGATAGCAAAAACAAAATCTATGATGTTGCAACTAAGGAAATCACTCTTGTTGTCAAGCAAGGCGGCAATATCATCAATAAAGATGACTACAATGTCAGCTTTCAAGCTGTAGAGAACTTCGAGCTAGGCAGTAACGGAAAAAACATCAGAACAGAGGGAGCATCTAATGGATATAATATATCCTTCTATTCTGCTGGTATTGCCATGCAAAAATACACTTTCAACGCATCTGTTAACGATAAAAAACAGACGGTGAACTACCCTGCAAGCAGTTGCTCGGTGAAGATGTTGATTACCTACAATGGCATCACCTACACCAAGATAATTGCCATTGAAGTATCGTTCGTTCAGATGTATGGAGATTTGGCGTGGAATACAGAACAATTATCTTCTACATACGGAAAGCTTACTGCTGGATATAATGGTACGCTTGCGCAGATGGAATCCAAAATCTCTCAGAATGCGGAAAATATTGCATTAAAGGTATCTCAGACATACTACGATGAGAATAATAAGAAAGTCGGTGAGAGATTTTCCATAATAGAACAAAGCGTTGATAAAATCAATATCCAAGTATCAGCTACAAGTGATGGTCTGAAAAATACAGGAATCAATATCACAGATGGCACTATTAAGATGACCGCAGCAAATTTCACACTCGTCAATAATAACGGTGTGCCAACATTAGGCGTTGACGCATTTGGAAATTGTTCTTTAAAAGGAACTATCAATGCAACAGGCGGAAATTTCGGTTCTTTGCAAATGACTTCATTTACTGACGCTACAGGATTTGAATTTTATGGCATGTCTGCACATACAGATGGCACATCCATAATAGCTGCGTCAACCTACAGGCTTGATTATCAAGGTCTATATGTAGGCTCTGGCTTGCGAAATAATGGAGGTTCAGTCCATATAGGCAATAGAGGTGGAATAACTGATGGCGATTTTAGCTGGGATGAAGGTGTAGTCAATGTAGAAGCAGACAATTCTGGAGCTAGCAACGCTGATATTAGCGGTATCGGTGTGAATGTAGTCGGCAATCCTAGTCATAGTACAATCGGCATGAAGGTATCTGCTACAGGCGGTAAAAATAACTATGCGATTTATGCTGAGAATGGTGACTTTAGAGCTGAGAATGGTGACTTTAGAGCTGAGAATGGTGCGTTCATCGGTGTGCATCGTGGCAATGTGACGAAGATTTACAATAGTGATTACACGTTAAAAAAGACAGATAGCACCATTGTTTGCAATAACACGACTAAAGATATATCCATCTATCTGCCTTCCGATGCCGTGGTAGGCACATTTTATAGGATCATCAAGAAGGGCAAAACAATTACTCTGCAAAGTGCGAATAAGAATATCGGCGTGGTTAATAACATAGATTTGAAGTCAAGCGTATCGTCTGGTACTGCACGAGAATGGATAAATTGCTTATGGGATGGCGATTGTTGGAATGTCGAGATGAGTCGAAGTTAACAAATATGGCGGCTACTCTAAATTGGGCAGCCGCCTTGTTTCTTTTGCGTAACCAAACGGGCGAGTGCATAAGGTACGAATCGTACACTTTGCGGATTCTGAATATCGCCAATCATTACAATTCTGTCATTAGTATTCGGATTACACTTATGTTCCAACTCCATCTCTTCACGAGTAAACGGCAATATGCTGCCACCTACCATGTATCCCATTCTATTTTCGTATGCTTCCAACTTCTTCATAATCTCAATGTTTTGGTTGATGGTGCAAAGATACGAAAATATTAACTATAAATGCTTTTAAATTGTTACTTTTCATAAAGTTTAACACAAAAACTTCCGAAAATCCATTATCTTTATGAATAAAATCGTAACTTTGCATCATCTAAGACAATTATAAATTATAACGCTTATGAACAAAGAAGACGAGAGCGACCTATTAAAGTGGTTGCAAGACAAAGACGTTAGCGAGGTGATGTCCTTGCTGATGAAGCACGGAAATCGGTATAGCAGAAGGATATTGAAGTTCTTCCGCTGGTTCAGCAAGTACGTTCCAATAATTATTATGTGCTTACACGCATACGGAATGTGGGATTTCTCTCAGCATCCTCGTGAAATGTTTATCCCATACGCAGAAAATGCACCTTGCTATCTCTACATATATTTCATGGTGTACGTTCTGCCAATGGTTCTTATACTGGCGAGCCGATTTTTCTTTCTGTGCTGGAGATACAGAATACCCTTCTTTTATTTCTTTGGTGTGAATGCGGCTCATATCGTAGAATGGAGTTGGTACACTACTAAAGATATGGTTGATTCTTGCTTTACAGTTATGATTGTAACGGCAATGTTTTATATATACGGATTCTTTGACATGTTTATCAGTCGAACTAAGTTAGGACGTAAAATCTGCGCATAAAGGCGATTTCTGAGAATTTTTCGTAAAAACAAAGGTAATATGGGAAAGATACTAAGTTATAAGCTGCTCGGCACGGCTTTAAAGTCGCTGAGTGATGCTTGCTTTAAGGCAGACGAGCAGCAGAGAAATGGTGAGAAGGTCACAGCTTGCGGAATGAGTGACGATGACCTAGATAGATTGTGCGACATCATCCCCGATATGCTTAACCCGATGATGAGCACAGAGGAGGTTAAGGAAAAACTTCACGTTTCTGATGCCACACTCAATCGTATGGTTGCTAGGGGTGACATTCCGAATGGCGAGTGCAAAAAGCGAGGACATTCGAGATATTGGAAGAAGTGGGATATTCTTCACTATATTAAGAGTAAGAGAAAATCATAACGTATAAGCCCTATCGCAGCACGGATAAGCGAGTATATATGAGTATTAAGGACTTTATGTTTTTTGCCTTGATTATAGTAGCTATACTAGTAATCATCAACTGCACGTTCGTTGCTTATCTGTACCTTTCCTACGAATATAAGAAGGTTAATAAGTTCTTTCTATCTTGGGTAACGGTATCAACTATGATTCTAATAGGATGGTTTGGGGTTGGATTGTATCTGTACTTTGAACATTTCTTATAAATTAAAGAGAGGTAAGTGATTACTTCTCTTTTTTTTGTTTCAGTTTGCGTGAGTGACTGTTGCAATTTTTGCAACTGTCACTCTGACTTCCCAGATTTCGTGGATTTAAAAATACAATATTTCGGAGAAATTATATACAATATTTCTTCAAAAATATATATTAGTTTAAAATGATATTACCCACTATCACCTTAAATCTCTGATAATCAATCACTAAAAGAAAGTGTGATAGAGTTATATTTGCTCTCCCCTATTCTTTGTACCTTTGCATCCGTAATCGATTACATAGTGTTAGTTAATATTAAGGATAACTTAAAAAGATTGTATCATGGAAATGACAGATGCAAAAGTAGTAGAGAAGAAAATCTACGAAGAGGGAAAGAAGCACGATGAGTATGCTTCTAAAGGTATCGCAGGGACTGGATTGGGTCTTGGAATAGCTGGTACTGCACTCGGTCTTGGTGCTTGGTTGCTTGGCGGCAATCGCAGCGTATTTGGTTCACTCGGCAATGGCAATATGCCAGAGAACGTGAACATTAACGCAAATGGTTACGGCGCAAACAACAACGCTAACCAGCCAACTGCTTTGCAGGTAATGGAGAAGGAATGCGCTGACGAGGTTAAGCTGCTTACCGACATGTTCGGCTTGAAGCTCGACACCTCCAACAAGTTTTATGCTATGCGTGAGACTGACATCGCAGAGAAGTTCTCTATGTACAAGGGTGCTACAGACGCTATCAATGCCGAGAATCGCCGTGCTATGCAGGCTGAATTCGGTTTGTACAAGTCTCAGATTGATGCGGACTTCGGTCTGTACAAGAATCAGCGAGACCAGTATGACGCATTGCAAGCCAAGTATTGCGACCTTGATAAAAAGGTAGCCGTTATGGAAGCCCTCACTCCTTACAAGGAGAAACTGATGATGGCTTACGTGAACGAGAAGACCTGCACTTGCTTGCGTGGTCAGTTGGTACTCCCATCTACGCCAGTAGTTTCGGGTTACGGCAGCTACGGCTGTAACTGCCAAGCTGCTTCCACTCCCACTACAGGAGCGTAACAGAGCAGTAAGGAAGTCGGTTAGACGGACTAAGAAGAAATGAGTTGGTGAGGGGTGTTTGCCCTCGTTGGTGGATGCCCTCTCACCTCTCTATAATATATCACCAACTTAAAGATATAGATTATGATGAATTTCGGGAACAGCCCATTATTGGATATGGGTACAAGTCAGCAACAGCCGCCAACGATGGATGCCGAACTACAGAAGATGTATGAGGCAATACAGCAGAAGCGAGCATCTATCAACATGCAAGCGCAGCAATCCGCCACCCCACTTTGGGATGAAATTGACAAGATAGAAGACAATCTTACAGGCGCACAACGTCAGTACTTGATGCAAAACCAGGAGTACGTTAATAGCTTGCAATATGTCTCTAAGCTCGTACAAGACGAGGAATTGCGCATCATACGTCCTCGCATTGAGAGTACTCAGCAAGGACAGGAAGCATTGAAGAAGCACTTGTCTTTGATGCAAAGACTGAGAAAAGAAGTAGCACAAGCAGAGGAACATAAATCTGCTATGCTCAACGATTATATGACTAACCACAGCGATAAGACTTGGCAAGAATATCTTGTATGGTACAACAAAACAAAGAAAGGAGAAACTAAGAAATGAACGTAACAGAACTTAAAGAGAAACTGCTTACATCGCTTGACTTGTGGGCAGATGCTAGAATAAGTGATATGGTGAAGGAGAACCCTGCATTGGCTATCCCTTCCGTGTATATGAAGCGAGCATCGCACAACATCATCGCCAAACACAATGATAGTTGGGGCAAGAGCATTGACAACGCTACCCTATTCATCGCCGATGAAGACGGAAACATTGATGCTGATACCATATTCTCAGACCTCATGCAGATGTTGGAGAATATAAGCAACTATGAGTTTGACCTTGGTTTTATCAAAGGTCGCATTGATGGCGGTGCTATCGCAATCGACTTGCCAGATAATATTGTAACTACAATTTTGTTCGGCAGCAAGAAGAGTATCAGCTTTACAAAAACTGACTTTGAGGAGTTGAAAAGTCTGATAACAGCAGAATAATCACATATATAAATACAAGACAATATGGAAGCAAAAGAGATTATGAGTAAGTTCGATGAGCTGTATGGAATGATGGCATCATCAACAAACGTAAAATACATGCACGTATTCGGCAATACGATGCGCTGCATGATGAATGATATGGCAGCAAAGCACCCAGAGTTGGCGCAAGAGTATCTTGATAAGCTTTGCGCTATCAAGTGGAAGAACTATCTCACCAAGAAGGAGGCATCTGAGATTGTAAACGGTATGAATCCGCCTGCAACCTGGGATATGCAGACATGGCTCAATGCTATGACCGGTCTCGGACTTGCAACAGAGGAGAAACCTTATTACAACGATTACGCTTTGTACGTTGCGATGAATCAGGTTGTAAGCGACCACGGATGCACCATCGCCAAGATACTCGGAAAGGAAGATGTTAAGGATATTGGTACAGAGCATCTGGTTAAGTATGCCAACCACCTTGCACTTGACTTACTGAAGGATAAGGATGGTGTGTACGACATCAGAGAGTATTTCTTGAAGTAACACTAAAAACATACGGTTATGAAAAAGGTATTTGAAAACATATTAGCAAGCAACGATATACAGGCTATTAAGAATTGTGTTGCGACAATGGCTGATTGTTGCGAAGTTGGAATGAATGACGGTGTAATGCTTGATATGATGAAGCAAGTTCAATGTGAGATTGGTGAGTGCCATTTTGATGAAGAAATGGCAGATATACATCTTTGTCTCATTAACCAGCTACACACAAAGGATGTTGCTAAAGATTATTGGCATGAAGTCAAAAACGACAACATCACAATTAATGATTGGTGCGTTCTTTGGGGCGAAATGGTTAAACGCAATGACGGAAAAATAAAGAAATGGTTTCCTAAAATCAATGCGCTCGATTATGAACGTAAGATTTTCGATGAGTGCATTTTTTTCTTGGACAACGGAGGATTGCCGTATCATGATTTAAAAGTCTAATTTTTTTTCGTTATTCTGAATGAAGTTTCGGTTTTTTTTGCTATCTTTGCAAACGGAGACCGAAACTTTATATTTATGTATTATTCAGGATAACAGATTATGACAGATTTATTAGATTCTTCACAGATTCGGCAGATAGGTGTTACTATATTTTCAGCTATACTTGCCTTTGCAACGCCAACGGAAGGATTCGTTTTGGCGTTGGTTATCGCCTTTGGCTTCAATATCTTCTGCGGTATGCGAGCTGACGGCGTAAGTGTTGTACGATGCAAGAACTTTTCTGCATCGAAGTTCAAGAACGCCATTTTGGAAATGTTTCTATACCTGACCATTGATTACGTCATATACAGCATCATAGTCTGTTGTAACGACGGAAACGAGGCTTTGTTTGTAATCAAGATGCTTACGTATATATTCTGCTATGTGTATATATGCAATTCGTTTAAAAATCTCATTAAGGCGTACCCTAAGAATGTTGCATTCAGAGTTATTTATTACATTTTGAGGTTTGAGTTTGCGAAGGCATTGCCGAGTTATTGGAAACCGATATTGGAGAGATTGAATCAGGAGTTTGATAAAAAAGAGGAGGAAAACAAAAATGGAAGTACTAATTGATAGGGCTTGGAAAAAGGATGGCTATACTATTAGCCGTCTGTACGTGAATGGCAAATTGTTCGGATGCAATACTCTTGAAGATACAGACAGAGGATTGAACCAAAGTATGGATTTGGATGAAGTCAAGAAGAAGAAGATGTATGGGCAGACTGCAATACCAAGCGGCAGTTATGAATGCGTATATACCTACTCTAACAGATTCAAGAAGATGTTGCCATTGCTTCTGAATGTCAAAGGATTTGAAGGAATACGCATACATAGCGGTAACTCTGCAAAAGATACTGAGGGGTGTATTCTTATCGGTAAAAACGATAAGAAAGGATGGGTTAGCGATTCTCGATTTTGGACAAGCAAGCTCATTCAGACCATGAAGACAGCTTGGGATAAAAAGGAAAAAGTAACGATTGTAATTCAGTAGCTTATGAGATTAATTGATAAGATAGCAAAAGTAATAACCATCATTGCAGTAGCAATGCTGATTCTATCAATGTTCTGTAGATGTACTACTACAAAATACGTTCCTATTACAGAATACAGAGATAGAGTCGTAGTGAAGACGGATTCTTTCATGAACGCAGATTCCGTTTATATTCACGACAGTGTATCGGTTTTCGTAAGAGGAGATACTGTCTTCAAGGACAAGTTCAGGCTTCAGTACAAAGACCGATACGTTGTGAGAAACAGATCCGATACTCTGGTTGTGCGTGATTCGATACCGTACAAAGTCGAGACAAGGAAGCAGCTATCCAAAACGGATAGAGTATTCCTGAACATCGGAAAGGTATCATCTGTCTGTTTATTCATAGGTATCCTCGCCATTTTGGGCTGGATATGCTGGAAGTTAAAGCTACATAAACGTTCTTAGTTTTTCTTATGTTTTTATTTGGTTATTAGTTGATTTATAAACAAAAAGGGGTGACCGCACGCGATGTGTAGCCACCCCTAAACATATAGATAATGCACAGAAGTTATTCGTCAGCCTGAATAAAAGAGATTCCATACTTTTCAGTATAGTAATTCTCGTTTTTTACACGTCTTGTTTGCGAATCGTAATATAATTCAGTTTTGTCAACAGTTTCATAGAAATAACCATACTTTTGCCTAAGATGATACATTGCATTTTGTATGCGTTTTGGAGTGATACGAACTTTATACTTTGTATTTTGTTCTAGACCGCTTCTTACACGCCACGATTCCATCTTTCTTGTATGAGTAATCTTCTTACTCAGTTTAGAATAATCGTATGATTTTCTACCAGAAGACCTCCGCTGTCTTACATATTCATCTATTCTTTTTTGTGTTTCTTCGGTGTGCCTAAGATGATTCTTTGCAGCACACCGAATTATAGTAGTCTTTGCAAATCCTGTAATCTCTGCTATTTCCCTTGAAGACATTGTGGGATATAACTCGATTACTTTCTCTGTAAGACCTTTTACTTTAGAGTACCATACCATAAACTAACGGTTATCACCGCTACCATGCAACTTTCCTCTTAATTGGCGAGAGTGAAGTTTGTCATAGTTCATTTTTCCTATATCACTAAGTTTGAATCCAATATCGTGAGAAAGGGTTGCGCAAAACCATAGTACATCACCAATCTCTTTGGCAATTTCCAACTTCTTTTCATCTGTAAAAACAGAATCGTTATCACGCAATACTTTCTTAACCTTATCGGAAACTTCACCAGCTTCACCTGTCAATCCCAATGTAGGATAAATGATAGGGTTAGGATAAGTAGCAGTCTCTAGAGCTAACTGCTGATACTCGTCTAATGTTAAATTGTTATTTTCCATTTAGATATTTAAAATTCATGTTTCTTGCAAACCTTATCACAAGATGATTCGTGTTCGTTATTACAACACCATCCTACGCCGTAAACGTCTTCATTGTCAAACCAATGACAGTTACCGCAACATCTTTCTTCTTTTTCCATATTACTGATGTTTTATCACTTCCAAATACTTCAACTTTGCGAATCGGTATGATACATATATCTTATCTACATTCACATCTGCATTAAAGACAGGGATACATCCTTTATCATCATAGAATCCAAGGATAATATACTTTTCTTCTACATACCCTGCAAGGTATGCGCCAATATCTTTACCTTTATAAAGAACAGGCTCTCCACGATACGCATTAAAAAATTCTTTATTTGTCATATGCTATTTGAATTTAATGATGAAAAACTCAGTATCAAGCCACTTGTCGGGGCATAAGCCTTTCTTTGGCTTGCCGATGGTGATACTCTCAATCTCCTTCTCAATTCGTGGACTATCCTTGCGGTAGCCATTGATGAAGAGGACGTGAGTGAACCCTTTGCTATGGTATTCAAAAAAAGATTCTCGGCTGATAATTATGTTTTCTTGCAAAGCCCATGCGTAGGTATCTGCATCCACATTCATATTAGAAATATCGAAGATGCGTCTTACCCAATATCCCTTAATCTCCCGATACTCCTCAGTTTTTTCGCCAGCCACAATCATATCGAACCATTGCTTGCTGACGGTGAGGGTCAAAACCCTTTTTCTTCGCACCGATAAATACTTATCCATTATCTTTATCTGTCTGTCCATACACTATTACTTTAACCATTTACAATGTTTCTTTTCCCATTCATCAAAAGAAAGAGTTTCATTTACCTTGCCTAATAATCTCATTTGTCGATAGTAGCTATTGTAAGCATCAATCTTCATTTTATATATTCCTTCGTTTGTTCCCTTCATATCTTCTATCTTTTTAAGTCTCATACGCTACTTATTTTTTTATTAAACTTATCGCCTTGGTGATGCGGTGGTCTTTGAAAGGGATATGAGCTGGTGGGTCAAATGTTTCATCATACACTCCATTGATATGGTCGAACATTCGCTTTAACCAATATGATTCTTTCATACCATCGCACACTGAGCCATCGCCGTTATTGTACTCATCAACTATAGACTTGTACTTCATTATCTTCTTTGCTAATCTAATCTTCATCCTTACACATCCTCCCAGTCTGTTGCAAGAATATCCTCAGAGGACATTCTTTCTTCCTTGAATATATGATGCCCATAATGATAGAATATTCCTTCCTCGTCAATACCAAACGGATAAAGCCCATTTTCTCGCTTTACGAGCTTTCCTTTTCTCATACGCTTTAAAGCCTCCGAGAAATCAAATGTTTCCTTCTTCATTTCTTCTTTCTTTTTAAGCTTTATTAATACTTACTTATCGAATTTATTGCCAACTCTTTCTATCTTACCAATTTCCAGAACATGTGGAAGCAAATAAAGAGGTTCTTTCTCGCTGGCTGCCATAAAAGCATAGTCCTCTTCTGACCAAATCACTTCGGCTGTAGGCTTATACCCTACGAAATGTATTAGGTCGTGCTCCCAAATTTTATTGCCTTTGCAGTCTGTCAGTCCTGTGAACTGACAGACGGTATCTGGGTCAACTCTATGCACTATAGGTACATCAGGAAACGCACTACTTGGATAACCTATTCCAACATAACTTGTACTATGCTTTAAGTCACCTTCAACCCATTCTCCGTTATCAAGGCGTTTAGCCTTGAACTTTATATTTTCTACTTTCATAAGCTATTTATATAAAATTGTTATTATTTTACTTTTATCTACCTTCAATATAGCTTCTTTAGCTTTATCAATCGAAGAAAACAAATACTCTGGGCAAAGGTTATATGCACCATAATCCCAATAATGGATAAGTCCAAATAACAATGAATGTCTCTTATCTACACGATAAGCAAGTATTGGATTATCCTGAGAATCGTAATGTATGCCTTTAATAGCCTTGCTTTTACGATACATATCTACTATTCTATATGTTGCCATAACTATTCCCCCGTTTTTACTCCAAAAGGAGTGCCGTCGGCAAAGGTACTGTATTTAAACGTTGCATTAAAATCATCGCCTTCATTTACATGCCAAATTGGTTCGTACCCAGAGTCTGTTTTAACCCACCCGAAAGGCTGGTGCTTCAACATTTCCTGCCAGCACTCTTCTGCATTTGCAAAAGGGCGGTACTTTGGCTCTGACTTGATTCTGTATTCAATATTTCCCCAAAACTCTATAACCTTCATTTCTTGCCATTCATTCGGAACATCTGTATCTTCTATGGCACTTGGTTTGGTTCTACACTCAATCACTTTTCCTTCTGCAAAAGCTTGCATGATAGGATAAAATTCTTTAGCTTGATTTCTGTCCATAATCAATCCTCCAACTCTATATTATTTTCTTCTGCGTAGCCATCTTGCGCTTCTTCACACCAGTTTCCTTCGCAAAGACAACCTATACCAAGATTATGCTCTGGAATGATGTTCTTGTTACAATATACACAGACAGCATCGCCAAATTCATTTTGTAATTCTTCTCTTGTCATATCTATGTTACTATAAATTTATATATTATTTTATAGTAGTCTAAATTAGACCCTATTTAAAATTCATTAACGCTTTATATATTCATATAAACAAATAAAAGTGTAATTTTGCATTCGAATCATTTAGAGTACCAAGCTCTATTAAGGTAAACCTCTTGCGCAAAAACAACTTAAAACAGTTATGGCAACAGATTTACAAAGCCCCTTTGTTGCAGCATAGGGGCTTTTTCGTGTACCGCAGTTTGTAGAGGTTTTGCGGTATTGCAGCTATCCTATGGTAGCGAACTTAATAGTTTCTTGGTTATGATAAATGATTCAAAAACAAACGGAAGACACTTAATCTTTCGTCCTTACGTTGTAAGAAACGGAAAGGTTATTTATCCTAAGAATGGCAGAATGCTTGCCTTCTGGGTTGAGGACTAGTCCTAGTCTTCTATTTGTAGGCGGTAGCTGCAACTACCGCCTTTTTACTTTACTCATTAACTTCAACGAACTTTCCGTTTTTAAGTTGATACCAAGTATCAGACTTGATATTCTCTCCATCGACGTACTCAGTCTTAACACATACTGGAACAACACGATTCTTTTCATCGCTCCATTTCCATTCTGCGAGCGTTATCCATGAGCCAATCTTTGCTTTGGCTTTGGATTTGTTACCAGCACACATGATAACGGAATCTTCTCCAGTGCTGTCAATCTTAGCATAGTCACCGCTTGAACCAATCTTAGCAGAGTAACCGCTTGAACCAATCTGAGCAGAGTCACCGCTTGAACCAATCTGAGCAGAGTCACCGCTTGAACCAATCTTA
>ERZ1024365.9-NODE-9-length-63840-cov-31.407949_pt1 | contig 63840 bp, 76 predicted proteins | sample MGYA00520788_ERZ1024365 | MGnify/ENA primary metagenome ERZ1024365 (study PRJEB33242, sample SAMEA3444265) | Homo sapiens | biome: Host associated; feature: Gastrointestinal tract; material: Stool | place: Uganda | collected 2011-01-01 ... | reverse complement strand
ATTTTACAAAGAATTTACAGAAAAAAGTAATATTGATAAAAATGATTTTAAATTAATTTTAGGTGATGAAATTTATTTAATTGATGATTTAAAAGAAATAAAAAATAATTATAATAAAGACGAAAATAATTATTGGCATTTTATTTTATTAGCCAAAGATAAAATAGGCTACCATCAGTTAAAAAGAATTAGTTCAACAGCTTGGAATCAATCATTTTATCAAAGAAAACTTGAAAGAGTGCCGATTGAGAAAAAACAAGTTGAAACTATTATAGGAAATGATAAAGGTCATTTAATTGCATCTTCGGCGTGTTTAGGAAGTGAATTAGATAAGTTAATCCTGAACAGAGCAAGAGCATTATCAGAAGAGAATATGGAATTAGTAAAATATTATTCTATGAAAATGGATAGATTTATTAATTTTTGTATAAATCTTTTTGGAAAAGATGATTTTTATTTAGAAATGCAACCATCCAATACAATCGAACAAATTATAGTTAATAAGGAATTAATTTCATTATCAAAATTTTATAATTTAAAATTAATCGTGACAACTGATAGTCATTATTTAACAAAAACTGATAGATATGTGCATAAAGCTTATCTAAATTCTAAAAATGGTGAAAGAGAAGTTGATGCGTTTTATGCAACAACTTATATGATGCCAGCAGAGGAAATTTTTGATTATTTAAGTTCGTATGTAACAGAGGAAGAATTTATTCAGATATTAAATAATACAAATGAAATAGCTTCAAAGTGCGAATATTATGATTTATTTCATAAACAAGTTATTCCAACTTATGATGTTTTATTTGAATTACTTGAAATAAAAAATAAATATAATGATATAATTGATATATCAGAATATCCAAGAATAAAAGAAATGAAAGAATCAAAAGATATTCAAAATGAATTTTGTTTTTGGAAATGTTATGATGGATTAGTTAATAAAGTATTATCAGTCAAGAGTAAAAAAGAGAACTTAAAAGCATATTTAGAAAAATGGAATGAAGAATGTGGAACATTATTAGATATATCTCCAATAGTAGAAGATACAATGTCTAAATATTATAATACGATTAAACATCTTATGGATATTATTTGGACTGATGGAGATTCAATAATCGGCCCCGGTCGAGGTTCAGCTAATGGTTTTTTAATTTGCTATTTAATGGATATTACACAAGATGATCCAGTTGTATTTGATTTACCAAGTTTTCGTCATATTTCTGTGACGAGACCTGAGTTACCTGATGTAGATTATGATGGAGAAAGTTTAAAGCGTGATAAAATTATAAATTCTTTTAGAAAACATTTTGGTTATTATTGTGTTCTTAATATTGCTACATTTGGAACGGAGAAACCTAAATCAAGTGTAATTACTGCCGCCAGAGGTTATAGAAGTGAAGATTTTCCTAATGGAATTGATGTTGATGAAGCTCAATATATGAGTTCAATGATAAAAGTTGAACGAGGTATTCAATGGTCATTAGAAGATTGCTTTTATGGTAACAAAGAAAAGAAAAGAGAACCAATAAAAGAACTTGTTGAAGAAGTAAATAAATATCCCGGTTTAAAAGATATTATCTTTTCTATTAATGGTTTAATTAGTAGACGAGGACAACACGCATCAGGAGTTTATTTGTTTAATAAAGAAGGATTTATGAATTATAATGCTTTAATGCGTTCTCCAAATGGAAGTTTAACAACTCAATTTGATATGGAAGATTCTGATTATCAGGGTTGTTTAAAATATGATAATCTTTCAACAGAAGCAACAGATAAAATTCGTAAAACATTAGATTTATTATTAGAGTATGGATATATAGAAGATAAAGGTTCTTTAAAAGAAACTTACAACTTTTATCTTCATCCAGATAAACTTGATTATGAAACTAAAGCAATGTGGGCAGAATTAAGTAATAATGAAATAATTGATGCTTTTCAAATGAATACTGCGGTTGGTCAAGACGCATTAAAAAAGATTAAGCCAACAAATTTAGTTGAATTAGCTCATGTTAGTTCATTAATGCGATTAATGGGAGAAAAAGGTAAAATAAGTCCAATAGATAAATATGTATCATATAAAAATGATATAAGCTTATGGTATTCAGAAATGAATAAATATAATCTTTCTGAACAAGAGCAAAGATGTTTTGAGAAATATTTGTTAAAGTATTTCGGAGTAGCTGCAACACAGGAAGATGTAATGAGAATATGTATGGATGAAGATTTATGCGGTCTTTCATTAAAAGAAGCAAATAAAGTTAGAAAAGCAATAGCAAAAAAGAAAGCATCAATGATTGATGAAATTAAAGAATTAGTTAAATCAAAATGTCATAATTCAAATATATTTAATTATATATGGTCAGAAATTATTTCACCTCAGTTAGGATATTCATTTTCAATTAATCATACTACGCCTTATGCAATAATTTGTATACAGGAAATGAATTTATATCACAATTTTCCTCATGTTTTTTGGAATTGTGCTTGTTTAACAACAAGTGCAGCAAAAGCAGTAGAAGAAGATGCTGAGGAAATTCGTGAAATGATAAGAGAAGGTTATAATGAAATAGAATTTTCTGAGGAAGATGATGATGACGAAGGCAAAAAGAAAAAAGCTTCTTCATCAAATTATGATAAAATAGCAATCGCTATTGGTGAAATCAAAAGCAAAGGAATTACAGTAGATTTGCCCGACATAAATAAATCAATGTTAGAATTTACACCAGATGTTGAAAGAAATACTATTTTATATGGAATGAAAGGTATAACTAATGTATCTGATGAATTGATTAATGTAATAATTAAAAATCGTCCTTATAATTCTTTTAAAGATTTCAAAAGCAAAGTAAAAACAACTAAAACAGTACTTATAAATCTTATAAAAGCTGGATGTTTTGATGCTATTGATGAAGATAGAGTTTCTTTAATGAAAAAATATATTATTGAAGTTTCAAAACCAAAAACAACATTAAATCTTAGAAATTTTCAAGCTTTAAATAAGTATAATCTATTGCCTGACAAGTTAAATGATTGTAAGTATGCTTTTGTTATGAATAAATTATTAAAAGAACATAAAAAAGATGATTATTATTTCATTATTACAGAAGATTTATTTCCGTATTTTGAAAATCAATATGGAAGTGACTATATCGAAATAGTTGACAATGAAAGTTGTATTCATCAAAAGATATGGGATAAAAATATTTATCAAGTAGTAATGTCAAAAGCAAGAGATTATATAAAGATGAATATGCCCGACCTTCTTGATAAATATAATAAAATTTTATTCGATGAAGAATGGAACAAGTATTGTTTAGGTAGTTTAAGTAAATGGGAAATGGATAGTGTTTCATTTTATTTTAGTCAACATGAATTAGGCAATGTAAATCTTAGTAATTATGGAATTAGTCATTTTAAACAATTAGAAGCTGAACCAACTCCAATAAGATTTTTTAAGTATTATCCAATTTATGAAATACATCAGATTGCCGGAACAGTTTTGGGAAAAAATAAAATCAAATCAACAATAACTGTTTTAGATGCTGACGGTTCTGTAATAACAGTAAAGTTTAGAAAAGAATATTTTAATATTTATGATAAACAGCTATCAGAAAAAAGAGAAGATGGTACTAAAAAAGTTATTGAAAAATCTTGGTTTAAACGTGGTAATAAATTGGTTATTGCAGGTTATAGAAAAGATAAAGATTTTATTCCTAAAACTTATAGTTCAACACCATTTAAAACTTTATATAATATAGTTGAGATAGATAATAATAATAGACTTTCATTAAGGGAATGCCGTATAGGAGATGATGAATAACATATGAAATGTGAAGTATGTGGGCATGAAACTGATAACATTAAAATAAGGGAGAATCCATTCTCTCCTTATTTTGTGGGAGGTTATATGTGCTGTGATAGCTGTTGGGAAACAAAAGAAGTTCCTTATTATGAAATGATAAAAGCTATTTCCCAATATGAAGATTTTACAAAAATACCTCATACATTAAAAGAAAAAACTGTTAAAACTGTCCTTAATAGATTAGTAACTGAAGAAGAAATTGATAACTTTTTTGTTTTTATACAAGATTTATTTATACAAAGGAGTATTGTTGATGCAGATAATTAAAAGAAATGAAAAAATAGTAGAATTTGATGTAGAAAAAATTAAGGACGCAATATCCAAAGCTTATGATGAAGTAAATGCAAACTATGATGAAAATACTCTTAATTATTTAGGAAAAGAAATAACAAAACAATGTTATGATGGCATTACAGTTGAAGAAATTCAGAATATTGTTGAAATAACTTTAATGAAAGAAAATCCTTCTGTTGCTCAAGCTTATATTCGTTATAGATACAAACGAGAGATTATAAGAAATAGTGAAGCTGATTTCTTTAATGCTGTGGGTAGAAAACTTAAAGGTGAAACTATTGATAATCAAAATGCAAATGTTGATGAACATAGTTTTGGTGGACGTATGGGCGAAGCAAATGACTTGTTAATGAAGAAATATGCCCTTGACAATATTGTTTCTAAGAAGGCTCGAAACAATCACGAAAAAAATCGTATATATATTCATGACTTAAGTGCATATGCTGTGGGAAATCATAATTGTTTGACTTGTCCCATAGATGATTTATTAGAAAAAGGATTTAACACAAGACAAACTGATATTAGACCAGCAAATAGTATAAGTACAGCATTTCAGTTACTTGCCGTTATATTTCAGATACAATCACTTCAACAATTTGGTGGCGTATCATGTTCTCACCTTGACTGGTCAATGACTCCTTATGTAAGAAAATCTTTCTTTAAATATTATAAAGATGGATTGAAATATATCGAAGGATTAAATGAAAAACGATTAGAAAAAATAACTAATTCCATAGAAAATATTGATGTAAGAAAAATATCAATAGATGATACCACTATTTATAAGTATGAAGGTGCATATCTTTATGCTTTTGATATGATTAAAAGAGAACTTAAACAAAGTGTAGAAGCTATGTATCATAACCTTAAGAAATTGGGGCGACTTAATAGTAATATTAAGAACTTAGCTGCTTAAACAGGGAAACTCTTCAAATTAAGACAATCCTGTGCTAAAATTTTTTATATCTTTTTATTATTAAATAAAGAGGTGAATTAATGTATATAGTTTATGAACATATAAATAAAATTAATAATAAAAAATATTTCGGTATAACAAAACGTACAGCAGAACAACGTTGAGGAAAAGAAGGAAAAAATTATAAAACAAGTCCTTGTTTTTATTCAGCTATACAGAAATATGGTTGAGATAATTTTGAACACATTATTTTATTTGAAAATTTAACAAAAGAAGAAGCTTGTCAAAAAGAACAAGAATTAATAAAAAAATATCGTACAAATGATAGAGAATTTGGATATAATTTAACTTCTGGTGGAGATTATTTTGTAATGAATAAAGAAGTTAAAATAAAAATAAGTAAAGCATTAAAAGGTAATAAAAATAATTTAGGCAAAAAACATTCTGAAGAAACTCGTAAGAAAATTAGTGAATCATTAAAAGGACATATAGTAACAGAAGAACAACGTAAGCATATGTCAGAAGCAGCTAAAAAACGTCATGTTCCTTGTTCTGAAGAAAAAAGAAAAAATTTATCTCAAAATTATCCTAATAAAAAGCCTGTCTATTGTATAGAATTAGATAAAATATATGAATCTGTTCAAGAATGTGCAAGACAATTACATTTACACGCAACAGCTGTATCAAAAGTGTGTCGTGGTAAGTTAAACACAACAGGCGGTTATCATTTTTGTTATTATATAACTCAATAAAAATATTAATGATATAAAAAATAAATGCCGAACGACTATTCCTATAAAACGGGAAGTAGATTCAAGCGAATCGAAACAGCAGCCCCCTTTATTTAAAATAAAGGGTGAAGATATAGTCTAATCTTTATAGAAATATAAAGAAGTTCATAAGAGAACTGCGTAAAATTAGCGACTTTACGTGAATATATGAAAATGCAATTCATTACAAAGTAGATCTGGAAATCAATTACCTTTTTCTTCAATTAACCTTGGTAGTTGTACTTTAACAGAAGGCAGAATGGTAACAAAAGCAGTATTAGAAGGCTGTATTAATGGAGTTGGTAAACTTCATAAAACATCTGTCTTTCCTTGTGTAATTTACCAAGTTAAACATGGTATCAATTTAGATAAAGAAGATCCAAATTATGATTTATTTAGATTAGCATTAAAATCAACAGCAAAGAGATTATATCCAAACTATGTAAATATAGATTGGAGTGGTAATGCCGGTTATGATCCTGATGATCCTAAACAAATAATGGCAACCATGGGTAAGCGTAAACTTGGCTCATGTAAAATCTTTTGAACCGTGCCAACGGGTGTCTATATAATACAGTTATATTAAGTTTGGCGACTTAATGGTATATTTTTATATAGGCTAACGGTTAGGTCTTAATTTATTAAGATGAGACCGTGCTAAAATTTATTATATTTATAATAAATGAAGTGTATCGACTATCCTTGATGAATGTAAAGGAGTAGGGTAAGAGATAGGCACTTACTCGAAGCGGAAGACAATTCTAAATAGAATTGAAGATATAGTCAGTGCCGGAGGTGACTTCGGATTAACACGTGTAGAACGATGAACGGATGGGATATTAATGGCTTCGGGCAGTTAAAAGATGGACGAGGCAATATCTGTCCTGTAACAATTATACTTCCAACATTAGCAATGGAAGCATTAGAGCGACAAAAACAAGGAGATCATAGGGGTATCAGAGAAATATTCTTAGAAATTTTATCTACTGCCATTGATGATGCTAAAGATATGTTAATTGAACGATTTAATTATATTTGTAGTCAATCTGCCGAGTCTGCAAAATTTATGTATGAAAATAATATAATGGCGGGCTATATACCAGAAAAAGGTATAAAAAGTGCATTAATTCATGGTACACTTGCGGTGGGTTTCGATCAAAGATGTTGGCCCACGTTAAACACTCTAAATTGCGGGAACACCCTTAGAGCCTAAATAACCAAATTTATATAGAAATATATAAATGGCGAGGTTAGCGACCAAGGTAAGGTAAAATCATTTAGGATTGGGCAACCAGACGCAGCGAAATCTCTATAAAAGAGAGACGTTCAACGACTATAATGAGTGAAATTGATTTATTGATTTTTTCTAATTTTTATATTATAATTTATATAGAAAGGACGAAAAAAAAGATATGGAAGATGGAAAAATTTATAAATATACTAATTTAATAAATGGTATGATATATATAGGACAAACTAAACAGTCTCTTGAACAAAGAGATTATAAACATCAAATGCAATTAAATGATAATACTTATTTTCATAGAGCTTTAAAAAAATATGGAAGAAATAATTTTTCATTAGAAATTATTGAAGATCATATACCATTTAAAGATTTGAATGAAAAAGAAAAATATTATATTGATTATTTTGAAAGTTTTTATATAACTGGTAAAGGATATAATTTAACTCAAGGTGGTCAATGAGGCAGCAAATTTCAAAAAATAACAATACGACAATCAAAAGAAATTAAAGAATTAATAAAAAACACTTCTTTAACTTTTTATGAAATAGGTAAAAAATATAATGTTACTGAATATTGTGTTAGCGATATAAATAGAGGAAAAACGTTCTTTGATAATGATTGAAATTATCCTATTAGACAAACTTCTTTATATAGTTATATGGATGAACAAAAAATAAAACTTATTTTAGATATGCTCTGTAATACAACAATGACTCAAAAAGAAATAGCTGAAATAGCAAATGTTCATACATATACAGTTGGAGAAATTAATCGGGGTAATAATAGTTGATGTCCAAAAAATTTATCTTATCCTTTAAGAAAACCAATACAAAATAGTACATATATGAATAAATTAACTCAAGAAGAAGTAAAAAAAATATGTTATGAATTATGCTTTTCAGATGAATCAGTCGTAAATATTGGAAAAAAGTTTGGAATTGCAGGAAGTACAATAGGAGATATTTCAAGAGGTTTAACTTGAAAATCAATTACTCATAAATTTAAACGTCCTATTAGAAGAAATAAATTAGAAAATCAAAAAATTTATAAATCAATTTATGGTATAGTCTAAACCCTGTACAAATATCTCGAAAGAGAGGGTATAAATTGCAATTAGGATTAGCAGAAACTTTGCAAATTTTATTAAAAGTAAATCAAGTACATCCAAAAGGAATGGAATTTGCAAAACAAATAGAACAATTATTTAGTGATAAATGTAAACAGTTTAAAGAAAAATATAAATTAAATTTTGGTGTATATATGACTCCTGCAGAAAATTTATGTTACACCGCAATGAATAAGTTTAAAGAAAAATATGGGATTATACCAAAAGTATCAGATAGAGATTATTTTACTAATTCTATACATTGTCCCGTTTGGGAAGAATTAACTCCTTTTGAAAAGATAGATATTGAAAGTCAGTTGACAGGATATAGTTCAGCAGGTTGTATAACTTATGTTGAACTTGATGGAACTATGGAAAATAATCTTGATGGAATGGAAACTCTGGTAAAATATGCAATGGATAAGGATATTCCTTATTTTGCAATAAATGTACCAAATGATACTTGTCTTGAATGTGGATATACTGGAGAATTTAATGATTCATGTCCGATGTGTGGTAGCAAGCATATTCAACAGCTAAGACGAGTTACAGGTTATCTTTCAGGTGATTATAAAACATCATTCAATAATGGAAAAATATCAGAAGTAGAAGAAAGAGTTCAACATTCAACAATAGTAAGACATTAAGGAGTAATAAAATGAAATACTTAGGTTATATGCCAAATGATTTTGTTAATGGTGAAGGTATCAGTGTTTCAGTATGGACAAGTGGTTGCCCTTTTCATTGTAAGGGCTGCCATAATCCTGAATCATGGGATTATAATAGTGGATACAAAGTGCCCGCAGCATTAAATTTAATGATAAAAAGAGCAATTTTAGCGAATGGATTACATAGAAACTTATCAATTTTAGGTGGAGAACCCTTATGTGAACAAAATCGAGATTATATTTTAAATTTAATTAGATTTATAAGAAAAGAAATTCCATCTACTAAAATTTTTTTATGGACAGGTTATACACATCAAGAATTATGTAACATTTATATTGAAGATAAAAAACAATTACCTTTATATAATGAATTGGCTAAACTTGTAGACGTGTTAATTACAGGTCGATTTGAAATTGATAAAAGAACAGTTAATTTGCCCTTAAGAGGTAGTTCAAATCAGAAAATAACTTATTTTGAAAATGCCCATTAAGGGCATTTTCTTATTGACAAATTTATTTTTTTTTGTTATAATATATATATATAGAAAATAAATGAGAAAAGAGGAAAAATAATGAATGAAACAACTTATAAAGTAAATGGAACTACATTTTATTCTTCAGAATTTATTGATAATTTAAAGAAAGATAAAAAAAGTTATATTTATGATAGTTTAGTATTAAGGTATAAAGAGGCAAGATATAAGCAGAGCCTTTTAGATGAACAATATTTATTTGAAAAATATTTTGAAAGAGGTTGTCCTATTAAAGAGGCTAAAGTAAAAGCACAATTAACAAGTCAAGATAGATATGAAAGAGACTTTATGCGTTTTATAAATATATTAAATGAAGCGATTGGAGAACATAAATAATGGATACAAAATTTATTATTATCGTTGGAAAGACTTGTACAGGTAAAGATACTTTTGTAAAAGAGCTTTGTCGTTTAAATGAAGATATAATAGAATTAAAAAATTGTACAACTCGTCCTAAAAGGAATGAAAATGAAAATACTTACAATTTTATTTCTCCAAGAGAAATGTTTAAAAAACTTATGAATGATGAATTAATTGAATGTCAAGAATATAATGAATGGTTCTATGGGACAGAAAAAAAGGCAATTAACGAAGGTAAAATAAATGTAGTATCTTTAGCTATTGAACGAGCAAATCTTTATTATGATTATTTAAAAGAAAAAAATTTATTAAATAATACATTAGTAATTTTTATGTTTGCTTCTGAACAAGAGCGAGTTAATAGATATATAAAACGATTAATGAAAGATGATAAAATGAATTTAGAAAATTTATCTGAGTTAGTTAGACGTTTTAAAACAGAAGAAAAAGATTATAAAATGAATGTTCTTGAAGATTTCCCAAATAAAATTTATTTTAATACAGATAAAGAAAAATATAAAACAGATAAAGAAAATGTATTATCAAAAGTAAAAGAAATGATAGGAGAATAAAATGACAGATGTAGAATTGGGCAGCATGATTGCCGAGCAGGCTCCTCGAATGAGCAAAGATATGATAAAAAATTTAAAAAAAGATTTAAGAAGTTTTTTATCATTAGAAAATAATAGAGATAGTAAATATTTTACATTAATGGGGATGCCAAGTAAAGAGGGCAATTCAACTCGTTATGTAACATTATTTAATATCAATAGACAGAACAAAGAAATAGATATAACTAAAGAAATATATGATTTTTTAATAGAAAATGAGACTGCCCTTGGGGCATTAAAGGGTTATCTTTTTAAAGAAGAATATATGGAAATTTGGTACGGAAAAGAATGTTATTTATTTTTTAATTATGAAAATGGAGTTGTGGAAATTGGATAAAGATAAAATTATAGTTTTTGATTTAAACAATTATATTTACGGCATTACTTTTTATCTTTTTGATATAGATTTAAACTTAATCTATCGAGGTACAGAAAAGTTTAGACAAAATGAAAGCATTGAAGAATGTTGTGAAAGAATATTAAATAGTTATGATGCCAAATATTTCTCTTTTAAAGATGGTGAAAAGAAATATTTAGGTTTAATAGATGTTTTAATAGCTAAAGATTATTGTTTATATAAAAAGTAAGGAGAACAAAATGAAAGTTTTAAATAAAGTTACAGAAAAATATAAATTTGATACTTATTCAGAAATTACAGAATTTGAAGCAGAAGAAGTTAAATGTTCAGAATATGAAGTAACAAAATTCAGTTGGGCACATAAATCAACTAAAAAAGATGATTATTATGAGTGTACTATTGAAAAAACATATTATGATGAAAATTACTTTGAAGACTAAGGAGAATATTAATGAGCAGATTTGTAATTGTAAGTAAGTATAAAAATGATAATATTAATCTTCCTTCAAGAGCAACTAAGTATTCCGCCGGCTACGATATAGAAGCTGCAAAAGATATTGTTGTTCCAAGTTTGTTAAACACAATCCTTAAAAATAAAGAATATTTAAGTATTGATATTTTTGATATAGAAGGTCATGCTGCCAAACTTAAAAATAAAGGATTAAAAGCGACGATGGTACCCACAGGTATAAAAGTTATGTTAGCACCTAATGAAGAATTAGAAATTCGATCAAGATCCAGTTTATCTACTAAGAATTTAATATTTTTAGCCAATGGAGTAGGTACTGTGGATATGGATTTTTATAATAACGAGACAAACGAAGGTGAAATTCACATTCCCTTAGTTAATCTTTCTCCTTTTGATTTATTTATTAAAAAAGGAGATAAAATCGCCCAAGCTCTTATTAAAACTTATCGAATTACAGAAGATGATGCTGCTGACGGCATAAGAACAGGAGGTTTTGGCAGTACTAATGAAGTTAAAGATTAATAGCTGATACCCTCACATACTTATTGCTTTTGACCAAGCAACCCAATCTTCTGGATATTCAGTTTGAAACAAAGATACAAAAAAATTACTTGGTTATGGATTATTAAAAGTGACAGGAGCAAATTCTACTAAAAGAATAAATAAAATAAAACATGAAATAATGGAATTGTATAATGATTTAACCGCAGAAAATATTGAAGTAAGTTTTGCTTTTGAAGATATTCAATATCAAAATGATAAAGAAAATGAACATAGCGGCGGTATAAGTTTTGGTAAACCAATAAATTATGCTATGAACAATGTTAAAACTTTTAAATCCTTAGCATGATTACAAGGTGTTTTATTTGATATGTGTCAAGAGCTAAACATAAGCTATGAAGTGATTTTTTCAAGCATTTGAAAATCATTTTGTAAAATAAAAGGTCAAAGTAGAAATATTCAAAAGCAAAACAGTATAGACTTTGCCAGAACCACATTTGGTGTTGAAGTTTCTTCAGATGAAGCCGATGCAATTTGTCTTGGTTGAACTGTTTTAAATAAATAAAAAAAAGAGCCGAAGAATTAATCTTCGGCTTTAATTTTAATAGATTTAACTTTTAATTGCTCTATTGTTTTATTATATTTAGCATCTATCGTTGAATTTCCATGTAATTTATTGTAGGCTTCATGTTCTTTAACGAATTCATCAAATTCATCTTCAGGAATAAAACCATTGTCTAAATAAAATCTACATTTTCGATTTAAATTGTCAGCTAAAACAGTTTTTATTCCTTCTCCAATAAAATTTACATTTGTTTCAATGTTTTTTATGCTGTCTATAATTCTTTGGTTTAAATCTTCTTTATTTTTTTTCTTTCTTCATAATTCAAAATAATGAAAAATTTTAACTACAACTGCGGAAATAGCTATAATTATTGCAATTATTGCCCCGATCATTTTTATCAAAGATGAAGTGGGCATATTTCCAAACAAAGTTATTCATGCTTCCATCTATTCTCAGCACCTTTTATTTTTTGTCTTTGTACTTATTATAGATGTATTCTTGCCACTCTAATATATCGCTCATATTATATTTACTATCTTGTAACTTAGAATAATGATAGTTTAAATGTTCTTGCTCTTGATGAACTCCTTTAAGCATTTTTTCAAAAATTAAATAATCACTATTTTGATTTAAGATACATCATTGAATACAGCCCATATATAAGTCACTTACACTTTTTTCTCACTCAACTCAAGCAGAAAAGACTTCATCAATAATCGCTCTTTTGTTGTCTATGCTATATTTGTTTGAATTTACAAAAGAATTTTGTAAAAGTGTTTCTTTCATCTCTTGAGCCTTATAGATTTTTCTAAATTTTCTTATATATGCTGTTTTAAATTTAAAAGCTTCTTCACTTTCATCATTTAATCTATATCTTTGTCATTCGACATAACCTTTCATATCCAATAATGTAAATATTTCCATCATTTCACGATGATACTTTAAACCTAAATTTTGTTTATCTAAAACAATTTCCCACATTGACTCTATTGTCCATTTTGAAATATCTACCATACTTATCTTCTCCCCAAAAAAATAAGAGGGCGATATTACTCGCCCTCAATTAACTTATACTTTTATAATATTTATTACTACATTAGCATAAGTTGCCCCAACCCCTGTATTAACAAGAGTAAGAAGGGCATTGTTATTCACGCAATTACAAGAAGAATTTACGTTTATTATTATGGAAAAATTTATATTTTCAAGGCTTGTTGTATCTGCCGCTGTTCTTGACGCAATCGCAGCGGGCACAGCTACGCCTTTATTATATAACTGCAAAGTTTCTGTTCCTGCAACAGTAGCCGTTAAGTTTGCACTAACATTTATTAAATAAGTACCAGCTTTTTTAATTGTAATGGCATTATTATTTACAGTAATGCCATTACAACATCCACCGGTAATTTCTGTATTTAATAAATCAAGAGAACCATTTGTAAGAACAGTTTGATTAGTATTATTGTAAGCTTTAATACTTACGGAAGTACTATTGTTATTGCACATGATTACTCTCTCCCCTCATTAACAGCCACAACAAACATTTTGTGCTGATGTATAAGGTGAGCAAGTAATATAAGCAGGTGTAGGGAACGGTCTAAGTGTTCCAACTAATTGCTGCGTTTGATGAATATTATCATACCTTGTAACATATTAAAAAGCATATTCCCCATATTTATGCCCCTTTCTCAATATATTTAGGTTTTTCTTTTTCTTGATTTGTATTAAACATCGAATTGATAGTATTAGTTATATTTGTTAAAGTATTTTTTATTTCATCAAACTCTGCCCGTGGCACATAGTTTTTTAACTTTTCATCAAAGTTTATTTCATTTTGTGTCGGAGCTGTTTGAGTTTTTTCTTTAAATTCAAAAATTCTTATTGAAGGAACACCTGCTTCATTAGTTGTTTTTAAATAAAAGCAGTTTTGTTCACTATCCATAAGTACGACTGTTGAATTTGGTTGTATTATATAACCTTTAGCACCTTCAATGCCATTTACTCAAATTACACCATTATTTTGTCTCGGTGGCGGTGACATTCAATTAGGTTGTACTTGCTGATAAGCTAAAGGATTTATCCCACTATAATTATACATAGCCATAAATATTTCCCCTTAATATTTATTCTTCGATTTCTTCTTCCTTATCGAATTTGCTCTTAAATCTATCTAAATAAGTTTCTTCATGTGCATCAATTTGATACCACTCTTGAATTTTATCTTTTGGAACCCATACAACTGTTCCACTGATTATTCCATTTGTATAAACCTTATTAGGTTCGGCAGTTAAAATTTCGATTGTACTCACCTACTTTGCTAATAACTCATTTATTGCACCAATAATTGTTTTATTAGTTGTATTTAATTGTGAAAAAGTTTTTGTGTATAAATCAGAAACTTTTAAACCAACATCTTCTTCAGAAGAAGTAAGGTCAACTCACACTTTTATATCACTGTCAGTTGGTTCAACAGTACCTACATATACACCAGAGCTTCCCTTTATAGCAGGCACTTCTTCATATTGTCCCGTTTCTGAATTATAAACCTTTAAAACAGAAGTATTAATCGGCATTATATTCTATGACCGCTATATTGCCTTCGTTAGAAATTTTAAAGCCTGCTTTCTCTAAATCTCTAATCTTAATATAATTCGTTCCATCTTTTAAAATTCTTGATACAGTATAATACTGACCATTAATTTTTATTTTACTGGATTCAACCACTTCATCATCAACTACTTCTTTAATATATTTTATATCACTGATTTCAAATCAATGAGTAAAGTTTGCGTTAGTTATTTTATTTTTTCTGCAACCATAAGCAGAACCATCCTCTGCGATATAGTAACCATTACCAATATAAATTCCAATATGCCCTTGTCGCCATACAGCAGCACCTATTGGAGCGGAATTAATAGTAGATATAGAATGAACCTTTTTTGCTGCATTTTTAAATTGGGTTGAACCTCTTTGTATACCTGTATATCAAGAGATTAAGCCAGAACAATCACAACAAACATGACCTACTTTACTAATATCAGAATTTCAAATAAGATTACCATAAAGAGATTTTAATTTTTTAAATTTGGCAAGAGAAATTGCTTCACCCTTTGCCCCGTAAAGATAAGGAGTTCCTAATTTGCTCTTGACAAACTCAACCAATCCTAAATTTGTCAATTCAATATAAGCCATTTACTTATCTCCTTTATTCTCCACTAAATTAACAACTGCTTGATTTGATTCTAATATCTTCTTCATTTGTTCAAGAGCTGCATCCACCCAAGAGCTAAAAGTCTCAAATGAAACTGCTTTAGCAATTCATTCAAACTTTTGAACAAACATATCATACACATAACGTAATTTAATTTGCCCCGTTCCACCGCCATATTCCTTTTCGGCAATGGTAACTGCGTATAAAAGCCATTCTTTTACTTTTGCAATTTGACCATTTGTAGGTAACTCGGCAAAATTCTTTACTGCTAAAATAATTGCTACTATGAAAGCTATCAATGAAACAATTAATGTTAAATTAGATGCAAAATCTTCCATTCCTTATTCTCCTTTTTGATTAAAAGGGAAGATTTCTCTTCCCTTCATATATTAAATTGTATTAAATTACTTTAACATCATATAGAACTGTCTAAGAGTTTCAAGAGCAGCTCTCTTTGCGGCATTGTTTCTTGCAGAAACTTCATTGCCTTTTAAATAAATTCTGCAATCTTCATCTCTCTTAGCACCAACATAAACAGAAATCTCATCAGCACCAAATACATCATAAGGAACACCTTTGATCGCGGGTTTACCTTTGATTGACTGAATTTCATCTGTCATTACAAATTTGCCCTTTACATGACCAGCAATGTCGTATTCTTCTGTACATTTAAGCATACCAGTAGATGAAAGATATACATATACTACGCCATCATCGGGCATAGGAATTTTATGACCGTTTACATAATAATATGAATGATGAGCATCTTTCATAACTGTTTTTTCTTCAATAATTTGTCTCATAATTTCCTTCTCCTCCAAATATTACAAGTTTACCTTTTCATCTTCCATTGCGTCTGACATTTTGCTATTGATAGAATCTATAATAGCATTATCAGCACTATTAATTTCTTCTTCTATTACCTCTTGATGTTGAGGATATTTATTAAGAAGTTCCAATTTTACTTTTAAAAAGTCAATTCTGCCTTTAAAGATATTTTCCATTTTAGCTTTATTAAGATAAAAGCCAATAGCAGCACCATAAACTGCCCCTGTGGCAGGAATTGCATAAATAAAAATAGATAAATCATAGCTTAGTGTAGAAAAAATAACTGCACATATTAATGTTCCAATGAAAATTGCTCTTGTTTGTTGTAATAATCTTTTAGAAGTTTCAATATTTTTCTTTATCATACTGTTGAAACCTACTTTTCTTGGCGGTTACTTTAGTAACCGCCGGATATATATTAAACTTCTAACTTTTTGTAATGGTCGTTGTCCATTTATTAGTAGAAGTATTTTTGCTTGTTATTCTAATTCAAACCGAATTATTTGAAGTTCAAGTTAAAGTCTCTTTTCAAGACGTATCACTTGTTTTTTCTGTAACCAATGTATAAGTGTCTGTTACCTCAGTATATTTAGGATATGTGCCACTTGTATCTTTCGTAATTGTACTATTGGTAAATCCTAAAACTCCACCTTGAATAGCCATATCTGTTTCGCTTACACTGTAAACTTGTACAGATTGTGCCGAAGTGTCAATTCAAATTTTAGGATTATTACTCGGATTCGAACCAACATAAACGATACTATCGAGCGATTCACCTGAATTTACTTTAATTCATCCACTGTTATAATAGTATAATGAATTTCCTTCAATAACATAGTATAGCTTAGACAAAGGAGCTAAAATATCATTCTTAGCACTTTCATTAGTAAGAATAATTACATCAGTAATTTTTTTTCTTGAGTCATTGGTATCTCAAAATAATTCTTCACTATCAGAAGTATATATTAATTGCCCATTTGAAATTGCAACATTAGCTAATTGAGATTTTAGACACTCTACATGGACAATATTGTCTCCATTTTGTAAAGCCATTTTTATCTCACCTATTTAAAGTTAAATTAGAATGTTTTCCATGTCATTGCAGTTTTAATAGCTCCATCAACATATGTTTTCATTGCTGTGTTTGTTGTATTTGTATAATCTTTAGCTGAACCAAGAGTTGCTGCATCTTGTGTATCAACATATGTTTTCATAGCTGCATTTGTAGATGTAATTGTACTTGTTACATCTGTAATTTTACCATCAACATATGTTTTCATAGCTGAATTTGTGCTATTTGTATAATTTGTAGCATTTGTGTAAGCTTCATTAATCTTTGTGTTTACATAATTTGCTACTGCTGATTCAAGAGCAACAGTCGTAGTAGAAGCACCATTAAATGTTGTTCCACCGATTGTATATGTTGCAGCTACTATTGTGCCGTCTTTCTTAGATACAATAATCTTGTTGTCATCTGTCCAAGCACCTTTATCAAGTTTGCCACTTACATCTACCATAAGACCGTCTGTTTCAGCAGAAAGTGCATTGCCTTCTGTTGCTGAAACTTTTACAGCACCACTAATTGTATTAGTGTCTTTATCATATGTCATAGTAATTGTTGAAGTATTACCTGCAACAATTTCATCAATAAGGTCACTTACAGGAATCTTAATTACATTGCTTGCGTTTGTATAAGCACCTGTTGGATCAATAGATAACCAAATTTCTTCTGCCGCAGCTTCATATTTACCAGCTTTTACAACTAAGTCTTTATCTTCTGGAATTGTAAACTCAACAGTTGTACCATTTACAACAGGTAAGCTAACTTTTCTTTTTGAGCTATCATATGTAGCGTTGTGAACCATGCCATCAATCTTAATTTCAGATGTAACACCTTCACCTTTACTAATCTTGATAGCATTATTAGCTGTTGAATAAGCAATATCAGTAACAAAAATACCAGTACCGCCTGTTACGCCTGCAATCGCATTTGTTACATAATCAACAACTGCTTTTTCAGTAGGAACGCCTACATGAGAAGCTGAATCTTTATTAATAGTCTCAACAAAAGGCTTAGTAATTACTTTCCAAGCTGTGCCGGTCCAAATTTGACCTGTCCAAGTTGTTGTTAAAATATAAAGAACGCCTAAAGCAGGTGTTTCAGGTAAAGCTGCTACCGCTTTAACACCGCCATTATAAAGTTTATTACCTTTATATAATGCTAATGTATCTGTTGTAAAATATAAAGTGCCATCATCGTATGTTTCAAGTCCATCATAACCGGCTTGAGTACCATACATAAAGTTTAATAAAACATCTGCCACTTTTTCATCTCTCCTTAAAATTGCTTTCAAGATAATGCAGTACCATTAATTTTTAAAATATTTTCTTCTTGTTCTAAAGAAATATTATTGCCGGCTATAATCTCTACTGTATTATAACCATTAATTACTGCATCTTTTCCATCTTTTATTTTGCTTAATTTATCAAGAATTTCCTGTTTTAATTCTTCTCATTCAGAAACTCTTGTTTTTTCATTTTCAATTCGTACTTCTTCTGCTTGCTTTCTTAATTCTTCTGCTCTTTCTCTTGCTGTCTCAGCTTCTATTCGTAAATTTTCATTTTCAACACGAATAGTCTCGGCAGATTCAATACTTGTTTCTAAATTCTTTACTTCTGTCAATAAAGATTGAAGGAGTAAGTATGAAGGATCTTTAGTATCAATATCTATAATATTATCTGTTACTCTTTCTTTTACATGAATTGTAAAATAAGTATAAACAGTAAATCTATTCTCATCCATTAAATTAAGAGATACTTTAACATCTCCTGCCAAAGCTAAAATTTCATCTTTTAATTTATAATAAGCTGTGCTTTGATTTTCAAAAGTCACAACGTCTACAAAATCTTGCCCGTTTGGCAATGAAAAAGTTAAAATTCCACTTATTGTTTTAGTATTTATACATTGTCTAAAATTAAATACTATTTTATAAGCTGCTCCAGAATCGCCTTGTATACAATTAAATTGAAGCCCCGGTTCCATCTCTATTTTATTCTTTTTTAAATCAATGATGGAATTTATTACAAACATTTTACTCCTCCTTTCTTTTAAGAAAGTTTTCTTTTCCTTCTACTATTAATAAAAAATTGGTCATTGTTCTTACACAGTTTTGACCAGTTTTATCATTAGGCTTTTGTTATAGTAATTTCAGTATTAACATAGTCATAAGTTGAATTTCGAGAAGAAATTTCGCAAACAATATCAACAGGATAAGTAATGTTTGAAATTAATATTGAATATAAGTTGCCAGTATCCATGGCACTATCTTCATAGTATGATTGTGGGCCTCAAACTGCCCCCGTTGGTATAGAATTATTAACAAATCTGATAGATTCATAAGTAGATGATGTTCCACCTTGAATATAAATGATACATTTACCTGTATCTGGATTTATACAGCAACCACTATTACTCGAATTATAATATGCTGAAGTTGCATAAGTTCCATTGAAAGTAATTGAATTAACTAAATTGCCTGCTTTGGGTTCTAAAGTTCCTATATGCAATCCTGATCCAGTAAAATAAGTTTTTCCTTTTTCTACATTTGCAGGATCTGCATTTGCAGTTTGACAATTTCAAATTCCTACAAGATTTAAACTGCTTTCTGTAATGCCATTAGCAAAATTAGATAAAGAATCTGTATTAATAGTACCATAAGTAAGATTGCTCCAATTTTCTTTAGCCTTATTGATTCAAGTTTTAGTGTAATTTAATTTTTCTGCTATTGTTCCCATAAATTACACCTCAATTCCATTTATTTCATCTAATGTTGTAGCTATTGTTCCTAATGTATTATCGTATTCAGTAAATTTTACTTCTGCCCTATTTACTATTCATTGTCTTGTATCATTATAATAAGTATTTAAATTGGCAGCAGTTGCAAAATAGCTCGCATCATGACCTTGTAAAGTATCAGCGTCACCAGTAGCAATAACGGGAATTGATACTCAATTCCCGTTTATATCTTTAACTTTTAAAACCGCCATTATAAAAGTCCTCCTTTTAATTTAATTTTTATATTTTCAAAGGTTAAACACGATAACGTCCCCACTTATTATCGTATTAAATATTATATTATAAGCTCTCCCCAAAGCCCATAATATAATAAAAACATTTTATTTATAATCCTTAAACCAAAAATAATGCTTTTATAATATGACGGTTCTAAAAGATTAAAGGCTTAAGAAAAATTTTATTTATTGCTTTTCAGCAGTCCAACCATCGCTTGTCTTTATATAAACAACTATATAATCAAGATTAGATGAAGTGCAAACCGTTCTTATTCTTCAAGTAGAGTCATTGATTTTTTGAGAATCTTTCGTCATATAAACTGCTTTATTTACTGGATATAACAGTTCTTCGTGATATTGCCCCTCGGCTACTTTTTTATACTTATAACTATAATCTTGACTAATTAAATCATCAAAAACTAATTTTGTTCTATTATCAACATCATTAATAACATCTGCGATTGATTTGCCATAAGGCATTAATATTGTATCTGCTGCTTGTTGCAGAACCATAACTACATCTCAATTAGGATTATTACTGACAAATCCAGAAGATGTAGTTTTTAAAGTTGGTTCTGAATCGACATTATTGCTAACTGCTTGTCAAATAGCGTTTTTATAATAAACCAATGATACATGAGGCAGACCTGATTCATCCGTGTAATTATGATATTGTATTGAATTTGCTCATGTTCCCATTGGGGTTAGCCCTGTTCCGGGATTTCCTTTCGGCCCTCTTAATGTTACAGGTGTTCAAGATAAAGGTGTTGTTGCTGGTGCTTCTCCGGTCGTTTGAGCGATGCGGGCACAATAAAATTGCGTTTCTCCTTGATAATAATAAGAAACAACATCATATTTATGATATACAGTAGTTTCATTTCAATCTCCTTTTGGAGTTGCAAGATTTATTAAATAATTTTGTATATCTGTTAAATATAATCTTTCAAGAGCAACAATAGCATCTCTTAACGTATTAAATTTATCTGCATTAAATATGCTTTTTTCCAATTCTGGATTATCTACTAATACTTGTGCGGCATTCGTCAAGTCATTTGCTTGAACATAATCATAAAATTGATTTTTAGCCGTAAGCAAGTCGGCAGATATATCAACCATTTCATTTATATTATCAACAGCTGAGGGCATATTAGATCTTGGTAAATCTGTATATTGTCCATTTGCTATTGTATAATCCAATTCTATTGATGTAGGAGTTGTGTCACTCATACTTAAACTCCTTTCTTATTTTCTAAACTAATTATAACATAAAAAAATTTTTTTGTCAAGTTCTGGAAATAATTTTTATCATAAAATTTACTAAAATTTTACTGCACGACAAAAGGATATAAAGGATAAAACTTTGAAGCAGTTATGGTTTCGGTTCAAGAGCTAAACGAACCAGAGATTTGTTTAACTATATAATCACTGGTTGTATTAGATGCTTTACTTGTATAACGTATCTTTTCATTGCCCGCAAGCCATGGAACCATCAAAGTGTTTAATGTTAAAACATCGTTTAATCTTGTTGCTTTTCAAAGTTCATATTCTGCCCTCTCCTGTGCCAAAGTATCAGAATAAATCTTTTGGTACATATCGCCAGATAATACTTCTCTACGTTCTCCTATCTTTTCAACTGTAAACGGACTATCTGGATTAACTACATATAATATATTTTCACAAGTTTCCTTCTCTATATCGGCTTTCTTTTCTTCTTCTGTTGGTTCTTTACTAACTTCTTTTGCAACCGCCATTACTTGAGGTTGTCCTAAAAATATAAATTTACCACCAGAGAATTTGAATATATATGTTGTTCCTATTTTTAATTGTCCATTTTCCATTGGATTTCCATTTACATCACAAAGAGGGTATAATTTATTATTAAGCATTATACAAGAACCTGCTACGCTATCTTCGCTTATTGTAATAGCTACTTTGTTACCATCTGTAAGAATTTTTGTAATTAATGTACTATTAGTTGTTTTTAATTCATAATATTTTGTACGAACTGGTATATCAGATAGCATTGTAAGCCAATTTTGAGAAGAAACATTTACAACATTATCATAATAATAAGTTGTTGAACCTTCTCCGCTTTCATCTCAATATTCAATACTTGATGTTCCATCAGAATATTCTCTTATTCGGTATGTTCCTCCATTATGCTCTACACCATCTTTATCAGTATATGGTCCTGAAGTAATTGTTTTTTCTGTAAATTCCCTTTCTGTTTTAGTCCCATCACTATTTCTTTGGACAGATACTCCCGTTTTTTTAGATGTTGTTGTACCAGTACCATTTTTTACTATACTATCATATTCTTTTTTAGAACTGGAAGGCTCTGTTTTAGAAGTGCTTGTTTTATTATCACGTTCTACTTTCTCTAATGTATAACCCACTTATTTTCCCCTCCTTTTTAAGCTAAAGTCCAACCTGCTTCATATCTAATATAGCTACTTGAATTTTTTTCAAAAACATATCATTCGTTATTATTAAATTTTCAATCTTGCGGAACAAGTTCATCATACTCATGCTTTTTACCAAGTGCACTTATGCCAAAGACTTGGTTGGACTCAAATAAAGTTATATTACTTTTATTTTGATTTTTTAAATCTGCAAAAGTATTAAAGCCATATTCATGGAATTGAAATTTTATTATAAAATTGCTATAACTGTTATAAATTTCTGGCATATTTGAAACAATAAAAATATTAGGTCTATATTCACTGGTATTAATATCAGTAATATTATAAGCAGGCTTTGTTGGAAATTGTTTTACTGTGTGTCTTACTTTATAATTAGAAGAAGATAAAGTTTCTTTTCCAAGGTAATTATCATAATAATGTCTAACTGCTTTTGATTCACTATTACTTCTTTGTTCAAATTCTTTTAAAAATTTATTATAATTATAAGAATATTTTTTACGTTCTTTTTTACTCATATTTGCTCATATTTGATTAGCTTGTTTTATATTTGTTGTATCGCCTATTTCTTCTGATGTTTCTTTTATTCCTCAAAATTCATTGTATTCATTAGAATTAGCAAACACAGATTTATCATTGATATTAATATAATTAATAACACATTGATTACTTAATGGTTGTACTTGAAAAGTTGCTATTTTTTTATTTTTATCTCAAGAGGAATCAAAGCATTCATATGCAAACATTTGAACAGTATCAGTTGTTCAACATTGATAAAAGTTTTTATATTTTTTCTTATATTCATTACTTTGTTTAGTCTTATTAACATTTTTATAATTCGGATCTTGATAATAAGTTTTATTGCTTTTTGCTAAAATAGTAAACAATCCATTCGGATTATTTTGAACATCTGCTAAAAAGTTATTTGGATAAAGCAGAACGGCACTATTAACTCCGTTTGTACTATTGCCTGCTAAATTATAATTATCAATATTAAAGGCATAAACTTCATTAGAATATAATTTCACACTACTATTGATAGTAAAATTATTAACAATAAAATATATATTATTACTTATATTGCTTGGATCATTTGATTTGAAAGTAAACATATTTCTATATTCAATTTTAGTGTCTCCATTAGTTGTATTAGTAGTAACATTACTTATATTAATCGTGCTATCAACATCTAATGTTTGCCCATACACTTTTATAATATTTTTAACAGTTGTTACATCATCTGTAATTTGCTCATTAATAGTAATCTGTTTCATCATACCTTCACTTAAAACAACAGGATCATTTTCAGTTGTTGGTATAGGCTTATAAAAGAATGTGCCCTCTTCATCAAAAAAACACTCATATCCTGCTTGTAAACCATTAATTTCTGTAACAATATCCCAAACTGAAGAACCTGCATCGAACTCTAAGTCGTAAGGTATTTCTAATTTATTATCATAAATATTATATTTACTCAATCCACCAAGTTGAGTAATAGTGTATTTTAAAGCTTCAAATATTGTTATTGGTTCTTTAGTTTCTTCATCATAAGCTGGTATTTTTACTGGACTTGTAATAGTACCTTTAATAGAACCATTTAAAAATGCTACTAAATCTATACAGTTTATTTGCAATGTATAATCAGTTGTATTAGTTGTATAAGTAACATTATCAAAAGTCATTGTACCAAAATTATATCATTTAATTTCACCAGTTGATAATATTTCTTCACCAATTCAAACTCTAATTAATTTGTTTAATCAAATTTTCTTAGTTTCATCAAGCATATCATATTCTTTTGATATTCTTAAAACTAAACTTATTGTACGTCTTATATCCGAATCAACATCAATAGAAAAAGAATCAGAAATTAAATTGCCTATAATATAATCTATAACGGCAAATTCACTATTTAATATTTCTATCTTAACAGATATATTTTTTATATGTTGACTAAATAAGTCATAATCTTCCATTGTCGGTATATACATTATTGCACCTCTTTTACTAATCCTTGATTATATAAATGTTGAGGATTTTTATAATTGCCTATTTCATATCATGTAAAAGACGTTACAGTATTTTCTTCTACACCATTTATGTTATCTGTTATTTCTCCCGATACTCCTATTAACCAAGTTCTTCCAGTATAATATTTAAGTATTTTTGCTTTTCCATTGTAAAGCCAATTTTTAAATTCTTCTCTGTACTTCCAACCATCTTCAAAATCTCAACCTCATTCGCTATTTTCATTGGTATCAACCCAAGTAGCTGAACAAGAGTCAGTATTATAATTAGTTTTACTATTATTTATAATATAAGGATATTGATTATCAAGAGTAGTAACAACTGAACTTTCTTTCTTTCTTGTTGGCTTAGGAAAACTTAAATTTAAAAATCCAAAATATGCTTTATCATTGCCCACGATGTATATACCATCAAAGTCAGAGTATACTTCTGCTAAAGTCATAAAACCTTCTGCTCCTTGGTATACAGGAACAATAGCATACTCATAAGTTACTTTTGCACTACCTAAATTATCATAATAAATAAAAGCAAAATCTTCTTCTTTGGTAATTGGTAATGTCATTAATGTAACTCACACATATGTTCCTTTTTCTCTACGTTTTAGTTTAATTTCATCTGTTGTTTCAACTGAAAAATTAACATTTCCGCCAAATAAAGTTCCATCAAATTTTGCAGAAATAAAAGTATCTTTATCTCATGCAAGAACTTCATTAGTAAATTCATCTAAATCAACATTCTCTGAACCAAATAATTTATCATAAATTCCACGTTTTAATAATATTTTCTTTATTTTAGAAACATTTGTTGGAGTTGGTTCTAAAGAATATTGGTCAAAAGCAAAACTTGTTCCTAATGTTATCATTACGCCGCCTCCACTTTATAAACTTTTAATTTATATAAATTATTTTTACGTTTTAAACCTATAAAATATACATCAGTCAGGGTAATTTCTTCTGTTATATAATTGCTTTTCATTATATAAGTTAAAACGCCATTTGTTGCCAAAAGCTCAACATAAGATACCAAACCATTGTTCTCTTTAAAGCCTGATTTTCTTCATCTTAATTTAACTGAATATCCATTATCATTACTTAATTCTAAAAAATTATCTTGAATATTAGTTTCAATATGTTTCATTCATAATTTTAAATAAAAATCTGACTCTATTTCAAAGCCTTTACTAAAAGTAACTTCATTAGCTGGATCTGATAAATCTATCATGCCGTCGTCGGTATACTTTTCTTCACCAGTTATTTCACCTTTTAATCCGATAATATTAGATGCAACTCTGATTTGCCCACGGTCAAATAAATTATCTAATTCTATCGCAGAAAAAGTCTTTGCTATATCAAATTTTATAGTAAAGGTCTGTTCACATTCCATTACAAAGCCATTTAAAGTAACCCCAGTGGCTCGGGCAGTATAAGTATCTTCCACTAAACCACTAATTTTACCAGTATTTTCTATTTCCTGTTGGCTATAAACAACATCAGAATTATATATTTCTCCACCTTTTGAATCATATAAAGAAATTATATAACTTTGCATAGTATCATAAATTTTTTCGCTTGTGTTGTCATAAATAACTGATAATTGAATTGTAGATATTTTAATTACATCATTTAATCCAAAAAATCTAAATATAGGTTTCGGCTCACAATAAAAAACAACAGAATTACTTATTGGAGATATTTCTCCATCTTGACTTACTACTTGAATATATGCTTTATAATAAACATCATTTACTAAAATATCAGGAGGTAACACAAAGAACATCTCATCTAAATAAAAATTATATGTTCCTTGATGAACTTGTTCATTTGTTTCATTATTAAATACAGTAAATATAACTTTATTAGTATAAGCATTAATACCAGAAACAGAAAATTCAATTTCTGTATTGTCCGTAGCATCAAAAGCTCCAATAGACCTTAGTTGTGGTGCTATCATTTATTTTTCCTCCTTTTACCCTAATAAATATCTACTATTTGTTTTAGTATTAACAAGAACTCCAACTGATTGCCCGACGCTAAATTCTAATTGAGATTTTATAACAATTTCCTTACCTTGAATAGTAACAGTGTAATTTTGCCCCGACACTTTTGAAACAATACCAGAAGTTATCTCAATAGAATTTTTTCTTTTATTCATTATATCATAATTATTTAAAATTTCGTCAACCAATGCCCTAATGGCTTCAATATCTTCTTTACTTGCCATCTTTTTTCACCTTTTCTCTCATTTTATCAAGGAAGCGGGCATGCTATATGCCCGCAACTGCTTGTGCAAATATAGATTTTATATTGTTCTTTAAAGCAGAACTAAATTGCTCTTGATTTTCTACTCCAGTTATATTGATGTTAATATCACCAAATGAAATATTATTGCCCTCACGTGGCACGGCAGAATTAATATTATTATTAAATCCTTGAGTCAATCCAATCTGTAATTGCTTTTGTTGTAAATCATTTAATAAGACTAAACTATTAACTGACTGTCCTAAAGTTGCTAATTGCTTTGAAGTAAATATTGCTTCACCTTTTTGTAAAACAGATAACACTTCATCTTCTTTTAATCCACCATTAGCAAGTTCAAATAAATTATTTTCTACTTTTGTAGGACTTCCTGCTAAACCAGAATCAATTCCTCTATGGTGAACTTCAACTGAATCAGATTGAGATGACGCTGAACTTGCAGCATCTGAAGCTGAACTTGCTGCGTCTCGTGCTGATCGGGCAGCATCTTGAGCATATCTCTCTGCATCACTTGCAGATCTTGCAGCATCGCTCGCAGAATCACTTGCCCACGATGCACTTGCTTTTGCATTTTTAGCACTTGCATCAGTGTTATTAATTGCTTTCTCTATTGAAGAACTATAATTTTTAAAATCAGTTGAGATTTTATCTAAACTAATTTCATTTAAAGTCTTTAATTCAGTGGTTGTACTACTTAAGCCTTCATTAGTTGCAGTTAATAATTCAGGCATTTCTTCTTGCAATGTTTCAGTAATCGCTTGAAGTAATTCTGGTTGCATTACTTGACTACCATTTAAACGGGCACTATCTTGGGCAGCTAATCTCTTTTGAATTTCTTCTGTTGCCCCAAGTAATTTACTTCAATAACCAGAATCTTTATTATATCCTCAACCTTCTTGCTCCGGATCTGTTGTACTAACAACATACGTTCCTCCCATAGTTGTTACAGTATCACCAGTTTTTAATCCAGTTGGAGCTTGTCCATTAGCATTTGCATAATAACTCTTAGAATATCCTGTATCAAAGTTCATACTGTTAGCTGTTTCTTCTGCTTGTTCTTGGAGTTCAGCTAATTTAGCAATAAGTTCTTCTATTTTCTCAACAATAGGTGTATAACCATTATTAATTTGTTCATCTAATTGTTTAATGCCGTCATATGTTGTTTTATAATTCTTACCAAATTCTGCCACAACATCTTCACGCATATTAAATATCTTAGATTGTCAATCAGAACCAAGTATCTCGGCAGCTTTTATTTCATTTTCTGCTTGCTCAATATCATCTGGTATATTACTTCATTTATCTTTATATTTTTCAAGAGCATCAATACGTTTTTGTATTTCATCTTGCTCTTGATCTGCATAAAATTCATTTAAGTTCTTCTTAGCTTCATCAATAGCTTCTTGGTCTGCTTCTCAAACGAAACCTTGATTTTTATGATAAACTAAAATAGTTTTTTGACTTTGTGCCAACTCAAGAGCTGCTTTGAGTTTCATTAACTCAATTTCTTTTTCACGCTCTTCATTTTGTTCTTTGAGCGCTTCTTGCTCTTCTTTTAATTTATCAATTTCTTTATCAATAGCACCAGTAACAGCACTAATAACATCATCATAATCATCTTTTTGTTGTTCAAGTAATTCTTTCTGAAGTTCTAATGCTTGCTTTTGATATTTTCATAACTCTTGATATAATTCAATGGCTTTATTAATAGATTCTTCTGTGCCCTTTTCAAGATTTTCAGCTATCTGTTGATTTGTTAAATCTATCTTTTTACCAACTAAAGAAATTGCCTTTGGAGACGCAGTTGAGAAAAAATCTAATAAATCATCTATTCTATCTTTTTGATTTTCATAAATCTGGTCTGATGCATCTTCAATCTTGTCTTGTAACTCATAAAGTTTCTTGATTGCTTCTTGAACTTCATCGTCTGCTAAGGTCATGCCCTTGGCAATCATCTTATCAAGCTCAGCTTGTCAATTATTAAAGACCATTAAATAGATTTCTCTAACTTTTGATGCCCCAGATTCTAAGTTTTCATAGAATATCGTATTGAATAATATATCTTCTTGTTGATTTTTAAAATCGTTATAAGCATTCTCTTTAATTGATTTATTGTTTTTCTCAATTTGACGATTAAGTTCCTTGAATTTATCTGCTGCTTCTTGATTTGCTTCATTTCAAGATTCAATAGTCTTTATATCTTCTTCTTTTGCTTTACGATATTTATTTGTATCTTCAGTACTACCCTTTGTTAATTCATTAATATGTTCTTTATTTTTTATTAATAAATTATCTTGAGTCGGATCATATTCAATATCAAAGCCAATAGATTGAAGTTCTTTTATCTTTTTACTTATTTCTTCATCACGAGCGTTGTTTAAATCTAATTGTAATTTTTTTTCTTCTTCTAATAATTGATTATGTTCTTCTAATAATTTATTTTTTTCTTTTAAATCTTCAGTATCACTAATTTTATTATTTACATCAGAAATTTGTCTTTCAAGTTGTTCAATGGCTTTGGTCTTTTCTTCAAATTTATCAATTTCTGCTTTATATTCTTCTGTCTTAGAAGAACCTCCACCGCCACTTTTACCAGAGCCACCTCCAGAAGTTTTAGGAATAGACACATTTATATTAAAAGCATCATTTAAAGCAGCTTGTACTTCTGCTCTTGCATCTGCAACAACATCGCTCATTCCAGATCACGCATAAGCATTAGCTCCTGCATCTTGAGCTATTTTAGCTTGTCTTAACATTTCAAGTGAAGTAATTGTTCCACCTAAAGCTTTTACATATCCTTCAATAGCTGCAATATCATTACTAAAATTAAGTGAAGAACCATTTAAAGTTTCTTTTGCAAGCTGTACAGCGTAGAGCATATTTTTATTTAACTCTAATCCACCATTTTCTTGGGCTATTGCTGCAATTTCATCTCATGTTTTATCTGTTAAATTTCCTGTCGCAACAGCATTATTTATTAAAGAAGTAACTAATAGTTTTACCGCATCTTCAGTCGAGGATACTGCTCCACTTTGCTGTATCATTGCTACATAACTATTTGCAGTTGCAGCCGTAACTCCATTAACAGCAATCTCTTGTTGTAAATAAGTTTCTAATAAATTAGATAATCCCTGTTTAAATTCTTGAGCAGTCATTTTGCCCATTTGCATTGCACTTATAAACTCATTATATCCAGATATTCCACTAAAAGCTGAATTTAATTCTTTTAAAGTTGAATTAGTTAATTTTCCGTCTTTAGCAAAATCTGCAATAGCTTCGCTCGCAACGTTACTCTTTGAAGCAAATTCATCTAAAACATTTGTTATATTTTCTATATTTTCAGAGACAGAATTTATTGGATCATTTGCTTCTTCCGCTGCCTCGGCATTTTTTTCTAAAGCATCTGTCATCTCATTAAGAATATCTACAAAGTCTTTTGCTTTATCATTGTTTCCAAAAGTTTCAGCAATAGCAATTTTAAATCTCACTATTTGTTTTTCATTACCAGCTAATAATTTATCAATGTTTAAATGATTTTTAGGATCATTAATTATACTAAAAATTTGTGGAATAAGTTGCTCAAATTTTGTTTGAAAATCTTCAGCATCAACAATACCTTTATTAAAAGCATCTTTAAAACTTTCTTCTATATAATTTCCTAATTTGGCATAATTTTTATTATCATAATTTAAAGTTTCACCAGAAATTATCGTTTGAATATAATTATCTAAGTCAGTTCAATCTTCGCCAATAGCTTGTTTGACCTCGTTTAAATTATTATCTATTTGTTCAATTAAATTATCAATACTTTTTGATGCAATTTCACCTGTTGCCAAATTAGCTAAACCAGTTATACCTGTAAGACTGGATATTTTTAATTGTTCTTGCAAAGACAAAGCTCTTTGTTCATTCTTTGCATTATTGGCTATTATTTTTGCTTGTTCTGCATTATCTTTTTTAGTACGATATTCGTACATTTTATCAACTTGTTTTTGATAATCGCTTAAATTATCTTGAGCTAAAGATTTTGAAGATTCTTTTGCGGCACTGATTGCAGCTTCTTTTTCTTCTTTTCATTTATCAATTAATTTTTGTACTTGTTCAGTAGTTTTATAAACAGCATTTCCTTTTTCATCATAATAAGCAATAAAATCATCATCTGTTCCTATGATGTTTTGAAATTGAGAAATAGTGCTATTTAATTTTTGTTGTTCTTCATTAGTTAATGAAGTTTGTTGAGATAATTTTTGATAAGTATTAATTGAAGAATCTAAAGTTTTTACAGAATCAGAATAGGTCTTTGAAGTTTCTAATGCCGTTTCAACAGCTTCTCTTTGTTTTTCTTTGGCTTGGTCTAAAGCTGTTCCAATTCCACTCGCAATAGTACCGACTAAAGTAATTGCTCCGCCTATAAGCGGATTAAACATTGAAACCGCCATACCAGCCGACATTAATCCTGAACTTAAAGCTCCTAAATAATCTCCTTCAGTACCTTTTTGTAATACTGTAAAAAGTCCTTGAACTGCAACTGTTGCGGCAGAAATACCTTTAATAAATGTTTGTGCCTCTTGAGCTTTTGCAAGTTGCTCAGTCATGTTTTTAAGACTTTCTTCTTTATTATTTAAAGTTTCAACCACTCTTACAACTTCTTCTGTCGAAGAACCTTGTTCTATTAATGCTTGCTTAATATCTTCAATACTTAATCTATAAACTTCATTTGTTGTCTTTCCACTTTCAGTATGCTGTATAATTTTCTCTAAAAGTTGATCTTGAGTTGTTTGTGCTAAGCCTAAACGATCAAGAGTATCAATCATACTATCAGCAAATGCACTTTTTTGACTTGCTGTTAAATTTTTATAATAAGCATCAGAATCATTTAAAGCCTTTCCTCATTCAAAAAGGTTATTTCCATTAGATGATCTACTTTGTCTTGAAGCTCGTCCCAAGCTATTATCTATCATTTTATCAATAGAATTGCTTGCTTGTTGAATACTGTGTACAATTTCATTATAATTATCAACAGCTTCTTGACCACCTATTGATAAAATACTATTTGCAATTCGGATATTTTCTTTATATTCATTAGAACCATTTGTTAAGGTTTCTGTAAAGAAATTAACTGAACTAACTGTATCTTTAAATGAAGTTGCATTAAGGCCACTTAAATCAGTAAATACTTTTCTATCTAATTTATTTCAATCATTAAATAGTTTTGAAGCTTGCGTAGCAAAATCAGTAATTAGCTTAGGAGCAAATGTTTTAGTTAATAATGCCCCAGTTGTTACCAAAATTCCACTTAAACCACCAAAATCATCTACTAAACCTCTTACGCCTTTAAGAATTGTATTGAGGGCATCTATTGCATTGCCCCAGTCAGTGCCCATAAACAAATCAAACTTAATGCTATCTGCTGTTGCACCTAATTGATCAAGTTTGGCGTCTATTGAGTCTAAATAAATCTCATTTTGTTCATTTAATGCACCAAGTGAACTTTTTGCACTTTCAATATTCTGTTTAAAGAAATCAAAGTTCGCAAATAACGCTGTCATTTGCGTATATTGTCTTGTACCCGCTACTGTTTCGGCTGTTGCCATCTGTTGAGCTTTTGTTAATGTTGCCCACTTTGCACCAATATCATCAATGATTTCGTCCATCTCTTTAAGATTTCCATTATCATCAAGGATATTTACACCAATCACTTTTAGAGCTTCAGAATATTTATTTAAGGTTGTGCCATCATCTAATGTTTCACCTAATTTTAAACCTTGGAACCTTGAGAAGATTGTTTTTAACGCAGTACCAACTACATCAGCACTTTCTCTTGTTGTGGCTGTAATAGTTGTTAAAGCTGCCGCAGCATATTCATAACTTAAACCAATCGTTTGTGCTACTGATGCGAATTTTTGAATACCAGTTGCGATTTCATCTGAACTTGAAGCAGTATCAGCACCTAATTTTGTAATAACATCCGCATAATATTCCATTGATTTAGAGCCATCATCAAAGTTATTTCATATAGCTGTTAATTGGTCTGCTACTTCTTCTACTGATTGTTTTGAAACATTAGCTAATTTTAAAGTTGCATTAGTACGGTCTGTTATTTGATCATCAGGTAATCCTTGTTGATAAAAAATCAACGCAGCTTGGGCATATTCTGTCGCACTTCGTCCAAGATTTTCAGCAGCGGCAATAGTTTTTTCAGACCAATCAAGCATTTCATCTGCCGTCTTACCTGTTACAATTCGTATATCGTTTAATGCTGTATCAAGTTCTCTAACATAAGTTGTAAGACCTTGAACTTGTCCCATTAGTAAATCTATGAAATTATTAACAACATTATATCTAAAAGCATTTACTAATGAAGTTTTAAAATTATCTAATCTTTCAGTATAATTACCAATCGTAACTCCACTGGTTTCTATGTCCCTATCTATTTGCCTTATATTAGTGGAAACACCACCAAGTCCTTTTTCAAAAGCAGCAGCCAATGAAGGATCATATTCTCATATATCATCAAGGTTAAAACCTTTTTTATCGACATCTCAGACATTATTAATGGCGTCTCTCATTCGTTCAACCATTAATCTATATCTTTCAATATTTCTTTCTAAATCATCTGAATTTAGCCCTTGAGGATTTAATCTCATGGCTTCTTCAGCTCTGATCTCTAACTTATCAAGAGATGACATAACTTCTTTTAAGCCGGCATCATTACTTTTATAATCAAAGTAAAAGGTTAAATTCATTTGGTCATTATTAGCCAATGTTTTTCATCTCCTTTTATTTAATTGCCCGAATGGGTTGCTTTATATACACTTTTTATATTTAAACTCAAAGCAGGAAATTGTGCATTATCTAATAAATTAGTTTCATTTACTGTTACACTTTCTTTACTAAAATCTGTCATAGTTATATTTTTTCTGCTACTATTACTTTTAATAACAGCAACTTTGCTATTTTTTGATAAATATTTTAGCATATCATTAAAAGTAACTATATAAACATGAAAATTTCCATTTGTATCTAAAGTATAATCAACTAAAAAATCAGCTTCTCCTGCATAAGCTCCATACACTAATCTCTTAGTAACTTCTATTTTAGCTTGAGCATCATACATTAAATAGTTTAAATATTTTCAGTAAGCAGTAGAACCTCTATTTATAGTACCCCATCTCATTGCATAAGCATTATATAAATTGATAACTTTTCTCAAAGAAGAAGCTGTTCCTTGTATTTTTGATGTACCAGCTTGGGCAGAATAATGAGATTTTACTCCTAATGTATATATAGATTTGCCTTTTGTACTACCTTTATCTTCTATCATAGCATCTATTTTTATTGATTGATCATCATAAGTTACTGAACTTATTCTACCCTTTTTGTTTGTATGATATTCAATAAATTTTTTACCCGACTGTATATCAGTTATATTTTTTTTTCCATATATTGTTTGCATATCTTTATATGTTTGATTTCCGGTTAAATTAATAGATACTTGTTGTTTTATATCTTTTAAATGCTGATTTACTGCATTATTTAAAGCTTTTTCAGTCATATCACCAGAAAAAGCAGAAAATAAACCTTGTAAACTTTTTTTAACGGTTTTAGAAGAACTATTACTCTTATTATAACTATTAACCACTTTGTTTAATAATCCTGTGACATCTTGCTTATCGCTATTAACATGACCAGTATATTTATTTAAAATATTTATTACTTGCGTTGTTAAAGTTTTTTCATAAGTCTTAGCTATTTGTATTTGTTTTGAATTTAATAATTTTCTTGAATCTTGAACAAAATCAATTCAAGCTTGATTAACTTCTTGATTACCCAAATTTTCATTTAAAAAATTAGTCATTCTTTCAATATTTTTTATGCTAACATCATTATTTTCTTTGTCAAGAGCATAATTAATTGGATCACTAATACTATTAACCATTCCAGTATAAATTTCAAATATTTGTTTATTATAACATAAAAAATTATATGATCTTTGATTTTCTAATAATTCTCTTATATCTTTATTACTTGTGGGTAATTGATCGGGCATATCTTCTCAACTCCATAAAAAAAATGCCCGATCCATCAAGAGCAACCTCAACGAATCGGGCAGTTATTATTTATTTGTCAGTTTTATCGTCCTTTTGCTCAAAAGCTATCACATTAGACTTTATTCCAAGTCTTTGTGCCAAATCAGAAACGTGTTTAAATTTATTTTCATCAAAATTTTCTAATTCTTTCATAGCTTGTTCTAAGTTGCCCAGACCGTCACCAAATTTGCTAATTAAATCATCAATTGAACCAGTCATAGTCAATTTGAACTTATTATCATTATCAATTTCATATTGAAGCATTTCTATAATATAATCATATTCTTTCTTTGGTATGGTGTTTACCAAATTTTGGAAAAATCCTTGTGTTTCTAATATATCATATGCTTCATTTATTGCATTACTGTCTGCAATATTATCAAATTTATAATCTGTATAGTAATTAACGAGGGCAATATCTAATTTCTTATCAATATCATATCTCGATAACATACCAGTATTTTTATTTCTTCTATTTTGATTAATTACAAACTGTATTAATCTTCTTTTATCTTCAAAGGGAATATAACTTTTTACTTTTACATTTTGATTATTAAAAGTAATTGTAACTTCCTCTTGTTTAATATCTAAGTTGCTTACTAAATCGAAAACTGAATTTTTCATTTTAATATTCTCCTTTTACTCGTGATTTTTAATGGAGCATTTTTTGCTCCATATTTATATATTAACCTAAGATATTGATTGCAAATAACACCTTTTTGCTTCTATCAAATTGTACATAATCAGGGAAAGCATCAACTGTAAATGTGAATGTGCTTGGATCACCAGTTGAAGCCATTGAGAATGTATAATTTGACTGAACTTTGCCTTTTGGAATAATAAATTGAGCCGGAAGATCAACGCCATCTTGCTCACGTCTAAATAATGTTTCTGCCTCAATATAATATGTTCCTGCAAAGTTTTCAGGCGTAACTGTTAATGTACTTGCATTTGCATATACATAACAATCAATCATATAGTATTCATTAACTTTGAAGTTTTCATTTGAAATAACTGTAAGTGCTTCACCTGTTGCAGGCTCCGGTTTAGCAGCTGCCATAGCTCCTTCTACTGGAACGCCCATATTACCATACTCATCAATCTGATAAGCATAGATTGTGTAGAAATCTGCTGTACCAGTTGTGCCGGGAGCAACAATACCACCAGTTAAACCAGTTCTAACAGTAGGCATCTTAGAAGCTATATCAATTTTGCCTGCTTCTTCACACTTAAATGTTTCACTAAAATGTACTTTTGCAACTGTTTCACTATATTCATCAAGTCCTGCACCTGATAAGATACTAAATGTTAAGGGCGAAATTAAAGCGTCCTCCATAGTAAATGTTACCGTTTTTTCACCTTCCCATGCAACTAAACGGCTATTTCCTCTACCGCCAGTAGCATACACGGAAGTTGCGGCACTTTCAAGGCTTGATGTTTTTAATGAATCAAAAATATATACAGGCTCACCTTTTTCAAAAGTTTTATTACCTATCTTTTTTTGACTTTTTGCTTTAAAAACAACATTACAGATTTCTCTCGAACCAAAACGAGTCTGCATTAAATTGTCTGCCATAAAGTGTGTCCTCCTTATATCTATTGAATATCTTCTGTTCATATAATAGGTTCTTTTATTTCAGCTCCTGCAGCACGATAAATGATTTGAGTTTTATTACCCTCATATCTTTGGAATCTTGCCCATGTTTGCTCAAGAGTATACAAGGTCATTTTATTAATTTCATCTTGACTATAAAAGCCAGTACCTCTTAAAAAGTTTACCCATTTACTTAATCGACATTCAAATTTGCTTTCTTTTTGTTTAATGCTATTTATTTTTTCTCTATTAGCTTTCATTTTTTCAGCTATTTTTTCAGCCAGCTCATTTGCCGGCTTAAATTCTTTTTCTTGTTCTGAATCTGCACTAAACTTCACTAAACTTATTGCTTTAATTCCATCTATTACATCATCATAATTTGTTTTATCTATAATAAAAGGTCTTTTTTCTCCGTCCTTTAATGGAGTCATTGTTAAAATAATTTCTTTTGTTTCATCTTGCTTATTTTTCATATCGCAAGTATAATTTGGGAAGAATAATTTAAATAACAATTTTAAATATATAAACAAATATATATTTTTAGAAGTCAATCCTATGAAATAATCAAAACTGGTTATTTTATCAAAAGCTGCTTTCTGTTCTTGACTTAAATTTTGCTTTTGAATAAATTCTTTATCAATTTTAGTACTTACTATTTTAACGACCGTTTCATAGAATTTTTTTTCACCTTGTATAACCTTTGCTATTTCTCCAATAGTTGGTTGGTGCATAAATTCTGAAATAGAATTAATTCATATATCTTGTCCCGTCTCGAATACTAAACTATCAATTTCCATATCAATTAATCCTGTGTATTAATAGAATTAACAACAATAAAGTTCATTGTTAAACCAAAATACTCACTTGAGGGCACAAAAGATACAGCTCCAATAAATTGAGCTTTTCCTATTCCAGTCAACTTCTTATTACTTATTAAATTTGTAATTTCATTAGCCATCGTATATAATCTTAATTTCCAATCGTCTAAGATTCAATTTTCTTTATTACATAAAACTGTAATAATAATTGTGTTATCAACATATTGAGGGTTATTTTCATTAGGAACAAAATTATCAAATAATATTTGTATATAATTATTTGTATCATCATTTGTAGGAATATAAGGATAACATAAAATATTTTTATTTATTAATCCTATTTTTTGTTCCTCTGTTAGATTTGCTCTTGATAAAGCATCTGATGAACGATAATAAATTAATTTTAATAATTTATCATCTTCTAATATCTTTTCAGTAATTTTCTCTCAATCTTTTGACATGGCTAAAAAACTATTTTCATCATTAAGTCTTTCTTGGTTTAATCTTGCCATTTTTATTATTCTCCTTTTACTCAAAAGCTCCAACTGAACTAATCCAAATCGTATCAGCCAAAAGCTCATTCACATAAAGTTTTAATTGTATATTTCCTACTTTTGAACCGAACTTAATTATAATTTTATTGCCCGCTTCGTTATAGGATTTTACCACTTTATCATTTTCAGTCATAACTTCTCATTTATAAACATCATTTTCATTAATAATGTTAGTATAATATTCATAACTAAATAATGTTTTAACAGTGGTTGAACCAATGATTTTATTTAAAGATGTGTTTTCAGTATTTTCTTCTACTGTAAAAGTATAAATTTGTGAAATTGATGTATTTTGATTATAAATTATCTCAATTTGACACTCACCAAGGGCATTAAAAATTACTTTTGAACCCTTAATAATTGCTTTGCCAGATTTTAATTTAACACTAAAATCATTATCAATTACTTGTCCATCTTTATAAAAAATCATCATAGAATTTATATCAAAAGTCTCATTGAGACTTATTATTGTATTAAATAAAGGTTTAAATCCGAATCCTTCAATAGTCAAACCATCAACAATATTATTTATCTTGTCGTCATTATAATCTGCTCCAACCTTTATCATAGATAATTCTAATAAATCTGGTTGAGTTATATTGTCAGGATCGGCAGCAACCATCCACTTCTTGCCATTAAGCATTACTGTTGAATATTTTGTAAAATATTTTGTTTCATCATTATATGGAAGTAAAATTGTTAAAGTTCCATTATCTTTGTCATATATTTTTTTATTAAGAGTAATTGAATCAGTCTTAGTTTCAACTGGCCCTCTTACATAAACTCATTGATTATGAATATTATTATATTCATCTTTTCAAGTCAAGCACCAAAAAGCTCTTTTAATAATTACTTTATTATAAGATTTAGCAGTTAAATATTTTGCGTAAACTATTCAATAACTACCTGTACGATCTCAAAAAAATATATCTCCTATATTGGTAGGAACTTCAACCGGTGTATAAAAATACTTTTCATCATAATCTTGATTGATTTTATGATCTTTTATTACTCCACGAGTTTTTAAAATTATAGTATTTTTATCTTTTATTTTAGTAAACAATTCAGAAACATCTTCATTTTGAAAATAATTATTTATTGCTTCTTGTCCATCTTTTTTATCTAATTTATATTTTGCTTTTGATTTATAAGCATCAAAACAAAATGGGAAACATTTATAAAGCATTTTTTATTTCCCCTTTACTCTTAATATCTTCAATCATATCATCAATAATTTTTATACTTTCAAAGATACCTTTTCGATAAAAATAAAAACTTCTATTTCTAATGCTACATAATTTTACAATTAATTCAACAAAACTTGTGTCAGTGAAAAAATATTCGCAACCTTTTAATTCTAATTCAATTAAAGATTCTAAATATTCTCTTCATTTTCCATTTTCTTCTCTTAAACAAAGAAGTTTATAAATATTATTCTTTAATCTTGAAAGATACTTTATAATTGTTTCATCAGAAAAATTATAACCGTACTGGTCGTTTATAGCCATTTCTATTTTTACCTCCCAACTGTTTATAATTAGGAGTTACATTACCAATATCATCAACTATTCTTCTATTATATAAACCTTGTAAACTTTCAAGCTGAATAACACTTTCTTTATATCAATCAGTAAGTTTTGCTATATGATTAGCCTGTGAAGGCATATCAAAATCTGCCGGCAGCACTTTCATTCGGAGCATATCTACTGAATCAAGTTGTTGCCCCAACCAGTCTATTTTCATCAATACTGCTAATATTTCTATCTCGTCAATACTTAATTTTATATTTCAGTGATCTAACTTTGTTAAATCACCTTCAATATCTAAGTATTGAGCACAGTCACAATATTCATCAAAACCTTCTTCTAAAGTCTTACCTTCAATTTCTGTATATGCTTGCTCTGTGCAAGATATACAATTAGGAGAAGCTAAATAATAATCTCTTATATTTATTTTAGGAAATCTAAAATTTACAATAGCAGAAACTAACATTGACTTTAACATTTTTATAGTGTCTTGATAAGTTAATTCAAGGTACATATCATCTGTAACTTTATTTAAAAATTTACAGTAAACTTCACAGAATAGAGTAATATCATCTAATTTCATATCCTCCATTTGTAAAACTCCTTTTATTCTTCTTCTTTAACCACATATTTTGGAGCTGTTTCACGTTTTTCAACTTTCTTATCAACTATTGGTGTTTTAAATTCAATTTCATTCTCAATAGCAAAGTTGACATCAAATCCAAGACGATCTTTTATGATTTTTCTTTTTCTTGAAGAATCAAGTTTCATTTCAATCGCAACTTGTTTGATTATATCTTTTATGCCCTCGGGGCCGTTTTCAATCATATCGACTACTTCAAAATCTGTACCGTTTTCAAGTATTTTCTTAACTTCATCGACATCATAAAAATATTCTTTAGGGCAAGTTAAGTCAAGTTCTTCACAAACTTTCTTATCTTTAATTAAAAGATATTCTTCAAATAAAATCTTGCCGCCTCTGGTATTAACAGCTCTTTCAATTTCTTCAAAATCTAAGTCTTTATAACTTTCTTTACCTATTGTACTCGGTTCTCAAGTACGTGTTCTATTGGTATCTTCATCTTTATAAAATACTGTTGAGTTACTTCTATTATAAACTCTTATTTTTTCCATTTATACTTTCTCCTTTTACTCTAAAGTAGATTGGGGCTTTTGCCCCAATCTTAAATTTATAATTATATAGCTAATGATGTATTTCTAATAGAACCGATATAGTTGTATGCTACGATACATACACCAAATTTCTTGTATGCTTGAATTTCAGTTGACATATCTCTGTTATCAAAATCTTTTACGATTGTCTGACCTTCCATTGCAACATATACACATTTATCTTTTCCATTAGGGAATACCCAAGCATATGAAGGATCAATCATTTTTTCTTTATTGCTTTCATCAATGAATGACTGAGGTAATACAATTACTTTAGCACCATGATACTGACCAATATAACCAAGATTTCTCTTATCTTCCTTATCAGCGTCAGCAATAAAGTTTGTGTCGGGCACGATTGTCTGTGCAAATTCATAAGTACAGAAAATTGAAGGTTTACCATAAACACCTACTGTTGATAATACCTTATCTGTTTCTTTACCATCGAAAGAAGCACCAGAAGCTTTGTTATTAGCAGGTAAATACTGAACTACATTCTGGAGAGCTGCAATTATCTCTCTGTAAATGGCTTCTGTAAGACCTTCCATAACGATTTCAATGAATTCTACCCAATCAAAAGTACCATCAAGGAATTCTTCGATTGAAATCTGAGCAGCTCCACCATAAGCTGTTGTAGGAACTTCAACAATTTCTGTATCAAGTTTGAATGTCTCATATACACCAGCCATAGCAGCTTTAGTGATAAAACTCTTTGCTCTAAGTCTACCAACTTTTCTCTTAAATACAGGATGCTGACCTTGTGCAAACTGCTTTACAGTTGCAAAATCGCCATAAACTTCAATTACGCTCGGAGGAAGGTATGTATCTACTGATTCTTCCATGAGTTCAAAATAATCATTCTTATTACGTCTAAAATCATTGTAATTTGAAAATCTGCCCGCAAGCTCTTCTCTTAAGACATCTTGCATTGCGTTAAAATCTAATTGCTCACCATTTATTGAAAACTTAGTGGGAGCTTTTTTATAATTAAGTATCGCATTGGATAACTTTTTAACTTCACTAAATGTTAAGCTCATTCTTTATTTCCTCCTTTAGTATTCAGCTTTTGTACAAACTAACTTAGCAGCAAGCTGACCATCGGGCATTGTAGATACTTTTACTACCTCAAAAACCATTGATGCTGTTGATGCGTCTGTTGTTTTCTTTAAGATACCATTTGTATTTGTAACAAACTGTGTACCTTTTACTGTTGATCCATCAAAATCTTCAATGAGGTTTGTATGGAAAGTATCTCCAACGTGCATTTTATATCCTCTGGGAATTGCACTTTGTGCAACAAAATGAGCTGAACCTGTAACTGATTCAATTCTAAAGTCTTTTCTTGCTTTATTTACTTCGTAGTTTTTAATTTCATTATTAATAATATAAGCAGCGTCGCCTTCTGCTGCAGGGAACTTCATTACTCCATTTGTATAATCAGGAACCATAAACATTCCCATTTCAACTGCATCTATTGTACTGTCAGCGGGCATAGTAGAAATTATTTCCTTAGTAACCTGTGATGTTACTTTATTAAATTCTACTTGACCGAAACCAATCTTTTCTAATAAAGCCATAAATTGTATCCTCCTTATTTACTTTGCTTAGCTTTTACAGCATCAATCCATGTCATTTGCTGAGGTTCATGTTGTACAAAAGTAGTTACAACAGGCTCGTTCTTGGGTTGATTCTGTACTTCAAACATCTTAGCTGTATATAATTTACATAATTTATTATCTAACTCGGCATATGATAAATTATCAATTTCTGTATAAACATTATTTAATTCAGTTTCATCAATAATATTTTTAGCTTTAAATGAATTAAATAAATTCTCTTTTTCTGTCTTATCCGCAGCAAGTTTAAATGCTCTTAAAGTTTCAAGTTCTACATTTAAACTATTCATCTTTTCTTCTGATTCTGCTTTGAAAGCAAGTAATTCAGCATTATCTGCATTTAATTTTTCAATAGCAGATTCATTCTCTAATTTAAAATTCTTTAACTCTTCATTTTCAGCAGTTAAAGAAGTTACTTTTTCTTTTTCAGCGTTAAGATCGGCTGTAAAAGTTTCAATCTGCTTATTAAGTTCTTCAACTTGTAAAGCATATTCTTCTACTGTCATTGTTTGTCCTCCAGTCTTTTCTGATTCAAGAGCCTGACGTATCTGTAATGCAAATTCTTTCATAAATTTTGAGTAATCTTCTTTGTTCAATGAATATGAAATGCCCGGCTCGTCTTTACCAAATGCCGCTCCTTCAAAGCAAGGTTCTACATCTGAACCTAAAATACATAACTTTGAAATAACTGCATCTTCAATTACATAATGGTCACAACCATCAATGCGTTTCCAATAACCAGTATCATTTTCTAATTCCATTGACTGTGGATTGCCTGTTTTAATAACTCTATCACATTCAGGATACTGTCCTGTCCACAAGTAACAATCTGCTCTTAAATACTTTCTTGTTACTCCATCATCATCTGTTTTATCTATATAACTAATTTTGGCATTAGGTGGAACAAAACCATAAGGAATTGTAGTTTGTTCAAAATGTATTCCATTAGAATCTATAATAATTTTTCCACCATGATCGCCAAAATCTTCAGTTTCTTTAAAATATTCTCCAACGATTGGAACTCCCAAAACACTTGGGGCAAGCTTAGTACGCATTACTTCATCAGAAATATAGCTTCTATTTCTATTTTTTCCTGCGTAGCAAATATCTACGACACCTTTTGAAATCATTGGGTTTTTAACCAGTGGTTCCATATTAGCAAATGTCAAGTTTTTTATCCTCAAAATGTTCACCATCTTTCCCTCTATATATAATAAAAAATCCATCATTGTTTTTACACAGTTTTGACCACTTTTATCATAGATCAAAAATTATTGTTGAGATTGTATATTTTGTAATGTTTTATCAGACTTCTTATCATCTGCAAGAGCAGGTCTACCATTCTTGCCCTCACCATCATTATTTTTCGCACTTTGTGTAGTACTGGACTGTAAAGGTTTCATAATATCAGCCATACCTAAAACCTCATTCTCATATTCAATACTTGCCATAAGTGAACTTTGAGATTGTCCAGTAGCAATAGCAGGAAGTCTCTTTGAATAACCATACATCGCTTGACCTTTAAATAAATCAGCCATATCTTTATAATTATATATTGTTATTCTCGGAAAATCACAAATTAAACCAATCTCGGCAGTTTCAAATCTTCTTCTTAGTTCATTTTCAACAAAAGCTTGAATCTTGTTTACAAATAACATAAACATTATTGCTTCATCGTTTGCTACTGATTTATCAAGAGACAAATTACCATCTGTGGCAAAAAGATTGCTTGATATGCCCGCATTGGCATAAATTGAGTTAAGAAAATTCTTAAGTGGATCTGAACTCTGTGTAAAACCTGATTTTTGTTGTAAATCTAACATAGAAGCGTCTGCAAATGTAGTTAATACATCTAATCCCTCTATGTCACCTATCATACCGAGGGCGTTTTCATGTAATTGTGTAATTTCTTCCATGTTTAGTGCAAGTTCACCATTTTTATTAGTTCCAAACTTTTGCACTAAAATCTTAGATAACTCTTGTTCAGATTTAATTAAATTCAAGTCTTTTATTGCTTCCCAGTCAAATATATCTGGTATAATCTTTACAAAAAAAGGATATAAGTCTTTAGTTAAATAAAATACTTCACCTAAATCAGCTGGAATTGCAAACCATGCACCTCAGTCTTTTGAGTCTAAAGGCATTTTGCCCGATTGGTATCTATTCCATTCTCTTCTAAAGATAGGAGGAAAAGAGTTTAACATAATTTCTCTGTCTGTATCATTAATAATTGTATTAAAGAATTTAACATTAAATTCAACTATATCTTTTCCATTAATTTTATAGCGGGTACGGCAATATTCTGTTGGTAAATCTTGTAATACTATTGAATCTGCCGTTTCTCTTTTTAATTTATAACTTACACCCTCTACTAAACAATCATAAGCTAAATAAGCTGAAGTTGTATATATATTCAATTTATCTACAAAGTTTAATGCTTTTTTAACTATAACATCAATTTCTTCTTTATGATCTGCCATTTTTCCCTCAGTCTTTAAATAAGGACTAACAACACAATCATAAGTTGGCAATAAAGCCATGTATCACATTAATCTTGAATATATTCCAGATGAAATTGATGCTGCTCTTATACTTATATCTCGTAATAATTTAATATTTCTCGAATCAATAGCATCAAGAACTTCTTCTTTTGTATATCCAACATTTTGTTTATAATAAGTATTTATTTTAGAATGAAGATTAGCTAAAATTGCCTCTTTTGGCAATTTACTGCCTTCATTCATTTTATAATTTAATGATGACTGCCTTGATCGCAACTTTATTCATTCCTTTCATTAATAAGGTAGTAAATATCCTAAGTCCATTATATCATAGTCCCAATAAGGAACTATTACTAATGGGATGTCATGCTCGGCACAATATCGCTTCTTGCAAGCATCATTATGTTGTTGCCGTCTCAATCCTTTTACTCCTCCAAAACGAGGGAAAGCTTTATAATGTTGTTCTCCTTGAAATTCAATTAAGAAATCAATGTTGCCGTCATCATCGAATACCGCAAAATCAAAACGTAATGGAATATGGCTCCCGTCAGCCAGAAGGTCACTAAAAGAATATTCCATTTGATACTGCATATCATTCTGTTTTAATATTGCTTCTATTTTTAATTCTCCTCTTGATTTTGCCATTAATTCCGTACTCTCCTCGTATACACTTTGCTTTTTCTTTTTGGTTTATTTATACTTGTAGATTTCGTTCCGATAATAAATTGTGCTAAATTAAATTTATTTCGTTTGTGTTCTTCTTCTTTTAATTTGATATAATATAATCCCATTTCAAAAGAAGAAAACCTATCTTTTTTCATTCGTTTATTTACTTTTTCTAATGCTACTTTTCCTTCATTGTCTCGTTTTGCCCTAAGATTTGACATTTCTTCTTTTAACATCGAAGTATTTGTATAAGGAGATAAATATTCTGATCTTTGTTCAGAACTCATGTCTTCTCCTTTCTTAGTTGCTAAGAGTTTTGCTTTGGCAACTTGGTGGTCTATTAAAAACCTTAATTTGCCTGAACTCATTTGCGAAATAACATTAACGTGCATATCACTATTAATTTGTAATGTTGCTTTAATTATAAATATCATTTCTTTACGTGTAACTGGAGTTTCAAACTTTTTATACATTTTTTCTTGTTCTTCATTTTGATAATCAACTCCAAATGGAGGATATTCAACTCCACTCTCCACATCTATATTTGGTTTAACTAAATAATCAAGTAAGCCAACTCCTAATCCATTTCCATCTATAATTAACTTAGCAGCATTAAAATTTTCACAAATTTGTTTAACTTTTATACTTTGTACTTCAAAGTGTTCTGCAACTATTGGAATTATAGTTACTAATGTCTTAATTGGTGCTCCATTTGCTTGTGGAGCTACTTTAATTACAGATACTATCGTGAGGTCATTTAATCGTCCAACATCAACAGACACAACATAGTAAGTTCTATCTCCTACTCGTAGTGAATTCTTACTTTCTGCATTTTGAACAACTCTATATTTATCAAAAGTATCAGAATCAAAGAATGAATCTTCAGCTGCTCCAGTTCATATACTTTCATACTCTCGACTAAACGAAGCCTCATTAAATGTACCGTCTGCACGTAAATCAGTAACAAAATTTTTATCTAATAAGCCATGCATTACCGGGATTCGTCATGAGCCTCCTAAAACAAACGCTTTTCCGGGGCTAATTACTTGCCATATCAAAATCTGTATTAATTTTTGATATGCAAATGTATTTTTATACCCTGCGGTAGTAATATATGTCTGACTTTTATTTAAAATTTCATTTGGATCAACTTTTCCACAAGCTGTTCTTCTTGATACATTCATAAGTGGAAGTATAACTTCATTTAATTTTTGTCCATCAATTAAAATTCAAATTATTCTATTATTTCTAATAGTTTAGACTATATCTTAACTAAATTAATTTAGCTATATCCTTTTCGATTTGCACATACTTCGTTTCCTATAATATGACTACGTACTAATAGTAGCTCTACTCCCCTGCATTTCAACATAAGGGATAGTCGTTACAGGCTTGGGTTAATCAATAGTAATTCATTGCTTTAATGATTTTTTATATATTGGTATATTTCTATAAGATTTTCCTATTAAAATTCTTTCAAAAGTAGTATAGGAACATCTATCTTGGTATTTTATATAAATTTCTTTACCGCTATTAAATTGATATTGTTTTCGAATTTCTAATACTTCTTCATCTGTGAAAATTGCTCGATTACTATTAGATCCTTTTTTATTAAAAGAATTTAATTTTCTAATTGGATAATTAAAATTTCCAATATCTCGTCATTTTTTTCCTGTGTTTATATTTGAAATTTCACTTTGTGTGACTTTGAAATATTTAGCAATTTCACTCTCTTTAATTGCAGAGTTTAATAATTTCTCTTTTATTAATAGAACTTCTTGATTTGTTAATTTAGCATTAGGGTGTAATTCTCCTTTTGTATTTCCTATTTGTCCACCTAAAGTAGAATTATATCCATTTTTAAAACTATCAAATTTTTCAATTCAAAAAATTTCTCTTTCATCTAATAAAGATTTTGAACATTCTTCTAATATTTGAAATGTAAATTGATCTGTTCCATATTTTCGTAAAGCTCTATAAAATTTAGTATTATAATCTTTCATATTTGGATTATTATAATATCTTAAATGAGATTCTTTTCTTTCTTCTATATTTATACTTTGACCAATATATTTTTTATTATTAATTTTATTTGTAAAACAATAAATTCCTATCATATTTTCCTTTCCCACGGTATTACCATATTATTTTAACTTAGGTTTCACCGTTAGCATATAATTTTATTTTTATATACCCCTATCAGTCAATAGGCAAAGATATAATAAGGCAATTTTTCTTACCTCTTCCATTGTTCCTGCATGACGTCTTCCTCCACGAGTTGAATCTTTTACAGCAACAATATCAAATTGTGATTTATTTTTAAACTTAAGGCGAACATAATCTCTCGTGTATTGTTTATGTTCTATCTCTTTTTCTAATATTGGAAACAGTTCTAATCATTCGTCTATCTTCTCTTTTGCAATATTAGCACTCTGTTCTTTTGATCCTGATGCAATAAACAATTTTGCACCCGGAAAGAAGATACATCTTAAAAGATTAGCTCCCACGCACAAGAATGACTTAGAAAAAGCTCTTGTGAATGTACCGTAAACATATTTATATCGCATTACTGCTCTAAGCATAACTCGCTGATAAAAAAATAATGCAAAGTTACTATCTGGAGGTGTTATTGAATCAATGTATATATCAGGATACTCTCTATAAAAAGAAATTGCTCGTCTAAACACGGGCACTATACGTTTTACTCTACCTTCAGTTAACACTTCTTTTGATGTTGTTTCTTTCATTTGTTCTATGATACCAATGGTCATCATATCGTCCTGAGATAATGATTGTAATTCCAACAATAAACACCTCCTTTATTTAGGTTTGTCATTTTGTAAATCATAATTTACAATATATTCATAATCTTCATCGAAGTTATCATCATCTTCTTCTTCAAGAATATTATTTTCTTCTTCTTTAGCTTTAACTTCTTCTGCAGCAATCATTTGAATAGATGCTTCAATCAAATCTTGTAAATTCATTTCATTAGAAATTAATTTTTTTACATAAGTATTCATATCGGCAAGAGTCTTATCAACTATATCTTTATTTTCATTAATATGGTATCGAGGTATAAATCCCTCTTTTTCACATATAGCAACTAACTCACCAACAGAACCTATATATTCTTCTTTATCTACTTTATTCGATGCGGCAGTAAATTTAGCAGATTTATTAAGCATATCATACATTCTGCTATACTTGGCGGCACTATCTGAATCTCCATAATCAAGAGCACGGTCTAATTGTAAAGATGCTTTGCAAATCTTCTTCAAATAATCTTTATGATTAGGATTACTAACATCAAAGCTATCTGCTGTCTCTTGATACAATGTTTCCATTCTAACTAAATCTTCTAATGAATAACTCTTGCCTCACTTGAATATTAAATATCTTTTTTCTTCAAGAGTCAGCTCAGAGTCATAATTAATTGTAGATTCTTGCCCCAACCCAGCTGGTTTATTATCTACATTTGTCTCTGTAATACTCGTAGTCATCTGCGGCAAAGATGTCTCGGCATTATTTTCTCTATCAGCTATTATGTCATCTCATTTTATGTTCGATTGTCAAGGATCAGTTTGACTTGCCTCAATTTGCTCTTGTATTCGCTCTTGAGATTGTTGTTTAGTAAATTCTGCTTTAAGAGTTTCTTGTCTTAATTGCTCTCTTTCATCAAAGAAAGGATCTTCTGCTCTCTTAGCATTAAGTAACTTAAAAAACTCTTTTTGTCTTTCTACATCGTCCCTAATATACTTTTCTGTATCATTAAATCTTAATTTTCCCCATTTACCTAACCTCATCTTAGAAAGGTATCTTCCAAGTATTGTTGAACCCGTCATAACCTTTCCGGGTACATTATATTTAGCTAATAAATCATCCCATTGTTGAGGTACATAAGGAACATCTAACTTTTGTAATATCCATAAGAATGTTGATGGATTTTTATTATCAACTGTCATAGTTAAACATTTTTTGCAAGTTGGATAATAACCATCTAAATATGTATCTGTATCATTAGTTTTATAAAAGTTTACTAACTTTAAATTGCCATGACATGTGTCGCATTCTTTTTTTAATTCTGCCATTTATAATTTCACCTCTCTAACGACACTCTTTACATTCTGCCCTCAGACCATACTTTCCACCTGATTTTCTAACGGCAAAATTATAAGTATTGGCTAATTTTACTTTTCCACACTTAGTGCAAGTCTTTCATTTTCCATATTGTTTATAAGTATAATACCATTCATTAGTATATTGTTTATATTTATCAGCTAATAATTTAGGTATATTTTTATTTAATAAAGAACTCATATAGTTAATTGAAAAACCTTTCCCATATTTTAAAATCAACTCTTCATTTATTTCTTCATTAGATAAACCCTTCATTTTTAATAGCACAATATCTTTATATTTTTCATTTTTATTATTCTCAAAAGCATATTCAACTAAGTTCTCAAAATCAATTAATATTCAGTGCATAGTTGATTGTATATCTGCAGCGTTACTTTCTTTTAATTGTTGATAATTTTGAAGCAAAGCGGCTAAATGCTTAAAATTATGAAAGTAAAATGTACTATCACTTATAAATATATACTGCCCTTGTTCATTTTCATAACCGGTCGGGGCATAATAATTAATTTCTTTTCTTTTATTGAATGTAAGTTTTGTAAAAATTATTGTTTTATTAATTGAACTTTTTATTAAAAATTCATCTTTTCTTAAATTTATTACTAAAGATTTTAATTTAGGAATATCTTCTTTGTAAGAATATTCAGGATCTCTAATTCAATTATTGATTTGTTTTATTTGTTCTTCTATCTGTTGAATATATTTATTTTGTTTGTCTTTTTCTGTTAAACTAATTTTATGACATAACAATTTATTTTTATTTTCATTCTTTTTAATTTCAAGAGATTGAATATATGAATTACTTAATTCATTATTTTCTTCTTTTAATAATTGTTCAAAGGATATTTCTCTTTCTTGTATAGTCTTTAATCTATTTCGAGTTAAGATTTCATGTTTTTTTATCTTATCTTCCTTTTCACTTGCTTCTAAAATGTAATTAGCCATAAATTCTAATTCTCTCGATGTATAAATATTATCTTTTAATAAATTGTTAATGTATTTAGTTCTTTCATTAGAACTTTCAATTTTTTTATCTAATGCTAATATTTCAATACACCTTCTTAAATTCGTTTTATCCTTTCTTAACCTTATATAACTATTTTAACATATTTTTTTTAGGAAGTCAAGTTTTTATGTAAAATATTATATAAAATATGATAATTATATATAATTTAAAATAAATTAATAAAATAATAGATAAATTATAATATATAAGAATTTGTCTATTTTTTTTCTACAAATTTATTAAATTTATATTAAATTTTCTATTTGAATAAAATTTAATAATAAAGTTACTTGACAAATAGAAAAAATATGTTTATTATATTATTATAAATTATATATAAATTTATTAAAATTATCGCAAAAAAAATTTTTTATTTGACAAATATAAAAAAATATATTATAATAATTTATATAAAATAAAAATAAATAATATTTATAAATATGTATTTATTTAAGATATATTTATAAATGATATATAGGATGATGAACTCGTATAAAATTGTGATCCGACCATGATAAATCTGAATCACCACCCATGATAACACCTTGATAATGTTATGACAAATATGCGGCAATGTCATGTACAAGTTATGATATTTCGTACAGTCAAAAGCAAAAACTAAAGAAATTAAGCTGCCTACAACTTTCCCTCATATCTCTTGGGCAAAACCTTTAATCAAAAGCAAACCAATCATGCCCGCTGCGGCAGCAAAATGAAATGCTTATTGACAATTCCTACTTTTTATGATATAATTAATATATAAAGTAAAGGAGATAAAAAAAATGATTTTATTGACTGGTGATAAACATGGTGATTTTCGTAAAATCTTTGAATTTTTTGAAAGCGGCATAATAAATACAAATAAAGATGAAGATTTTATGATTATTTTAGGTGATGTTGGATTAAATTATTATTTAGATAAAAAAGAAAATGAACTAAAAGAAAAATTAAGTAAATTACCAATTACGTTTATATGCGTTCATGGTAATCATGAAGAAAGACCAAGTAAAATTTCTTCATATGAACTAAAGCATTATTCAAAAAAAGATATTGATATAATACGTTCTTTGTCAACTAAATACAATAATAAAAAAAATAGCCAAATTAATTATGAGATTAAGAATAATATAATTGGAGACTTTTATGTAGAACCATCTTATCCTAACTTACTCTTTCCCGTTTTACCATCTACATTTAAGTTAGATAATTATACATTTGTGCATCTTGGAGGAGCTTATTCATTAGATAAGTTTAAAAGGCTTAAAGCTAATGCGGCAGGCAATAAGCAGTTTAAATGGTTTGAAAGTGAACAAATGTCAAAAGTAGAACAAAAATACGCTTTACAATTAGTTACATTTTTGGCAGAATTTTCCAAGAGTAAACCAATCATATTATCTCATACGTGCCCGCTCCGTTATGTTCCATTTGATTCCTTTAATGGTAATTTTAACCAAAACGGCATAGATAAAACGACAGAGCTATTCTTAGACAAGATAAATGATACTTGTCCTACTCTTGATTGGTATTGTGGTCATTATCACATAGATAAAAAAATAGATAATATCAGATTTCTTTATAATGATATTATTGAGATATAAGGAGAATAATATATGAAAATAAAAAAGATAAATAATATTAAGTTAAATGATGAGGGCAATATAGAATTAGAAGCAGACTTAGGTAATAATTATATATTAAAAATAGATAATATTAGATCAGAAACAATGCAAATAAATGTGGATTATGTTTCTATTAAAGATTATAAAAATATTACATTAGGTAAAATAAAAGATTCAATGTCTATCACTTTTGATATAATGCCTAATAAAGACAATAATTTTTATACTATTGTAAATACTAATAAATATCACGTAGGAGATTATGTATATAATATAAAAGATAAAGAACCTTTTAAAATAATTTATATAAGATATTCAACATCAGAAGTTTTAAGTTATCAATTAGAATATTTAGGAACTAATAAGTATTTTCCTAAGCATATATTTACAAGTGAAGAATTATTAGATAAAGATTATATTATACTAAATAAAACGGAAGAATAGGTCGGAGAAATCAAAGATTTCTCCTTCTTAGCTCGATTTTGCTAACGCAAAATCTTCGCTTTAATTTAATACACATTATTAATAAATTAATATAAAATTAATCAAAAATAAAAACTATTAAAAAGTCTTTGGACATGATGGAGGCGGCTTGTGTTAGTTAATTTAAGTGTAATAGCATTTTACTTTATTGGTATGCTCTTATTTCATTTATTTGGGGAACAAAGTAAGAGTGAAATAATAATTGAAATAATATTCTTAATTATAATTATAGTGGTGATGTTATGGAATTAACAAATGTTTATTATAATAACTGCTCTATTTTATATACGATATTAATGATTTTAAGTATTTTTGCATTAATTATATCTGCAATAATAAATATTATTGCTTATAATAAAGGCAAATGGATTAAATTTATAATATCTTTTGTGTGTTGTGTAGCATTTCTGTATTTAATTGTTGAAATGGCATATAATAAAAATTCTATAACTAAAGTTTATACAATAGATGATGGTAATAAAGTTGAACCTTATATAGAATCTATTGAAGATAAGATTATAAGTTATAATTATAAAGATAATGTTTTAACAGTGGTGGAGATTAATGAAATTAAATAAAATAGAATATTATAAAGCTTATCCAGATAAATTTTATAAAGAAGTATTAAATATAAATTTATTACCTTATCAAATAAAATTATTAAAAATTATGTTTAAAATAAATAAAAAAAGGTAGATTTAATGGTAAAGGAGATTAATATTGGAATTAATAAATATAACAATTAATATTCATTATGGTTTTATAATCTTTATAATTTGTGCTACAACTCTCATTAGTAGAGAATTAATTAAAGATATTTATAGAAGCTTTAAATGTAAAAAATATAAACTTTTTATATTTAAATTTATTTTAACAATTTTATTTATAATAATAAATTTCTTTTGTTTTAGTGCTTCTTGTGCTTCTTATATAAAAGAATATAAAATTATTGAAAATTCAAAAGCAATAGAACTTATGAAAGATAATGATGATTGTCAGATTATAGAGAAAGATAATGAATTATATTTAATTAAACAAGATTTCTTAAATAAAGATTTTACTTTTATAATAAATGAATAAGCCCTCATCATTGAGGGCTTTTGTTATATTAATGAAAACAAAGAGGGTAATTAGATATATCATCTAAAGTTAAGGTTCCTTTTATTCCTACTAATACTCCATACCACGAATCTTTATTGGCAGTTTGGCGTTTATAAACTCTATGTCATCCATTTTTTAAGTAAATAATTTAATTTGTACCCGGTACGATTGTATCAATATCTGTTTTCCAATCTCCATTTGTAATATAGCTTTGTAAACTTGCACTACCGTTATAAGACTTTGGATTTGAAACACTTGTAGCACCTGTTATTCTATAATTTCCGGGAAAAGATAAATAAAATTCGTATATATGCTCACCGTTACTCCTGTATAAAACATCAGCTGAATATATTGTTGTATCACTTGGTTGTATTAACCATGTTTTTTGTTGATTATTAGTAACATTACTAATATCATCTTTTACATTAGTTACTAAACCAGCAACTGAAGTAACATTTCTACTTACATTATTAACTGCATTAATAGTTTCATTTGTACTATTACTAATAGCATCTAAAATTATCACATTATCCATTTTATAAAACCTCCATTTTATTTTATCCAAGAGTAGAATAACATAAAAATTTGAATTTGTCAAGAAGCTAAAAAGAAAACGCCCGAAGGCGTTAAAAAATTGGATAAAATAAAATAAAAACTTATAAAATAAGATAATTTTAAATGACCACGGGCAATTCTAATTCATTTTTATAAGTGTATCGACCATAGATACTTATTGTTGCAACAGAGGCGTTTTTACCATGTTTTGCTATATTATATAAGCCGGGCATCAAATAAATTGATTTTGGTACTAAACCATTACTAATATCGGGGTTAGAGTCATTATAACTATAAATATTCATACTTGGATTACCTGTAAAATATTTAACTTCATACCCTCCATTAGAAATATAGTCATGTATTGCAGCTCCAATTAATAGAGATAATTTTATTGTAGCATTTGGATAAGAACGTCTATCACATTTAAAAGTATAATTACCGGGAGTAGTAATTGTAAATACATTTCTTTCTGTTGTATAAGCGGTTGTATTTTCTGCAAGATAAATTTCACCTAATAAATTTGTAGTAGAATTTTCTATGTATGGAATCATTTTAATTCCGTTATTTACAGCATTGATAATACTTTGTGTATCGCTTATTTTAGTATTAATGCTTTCATTAATATTTGAAGTTTGATTAGATATATCATCTAACCTGTCCATTATTAAAACATTATCCATTTTATTAACTCTCCTTTCTTATACCAATATCTTACAATAAAAAAAAAAATCTGTCAAGCTCTTGGTTGACAGATTTCAATAAAATGGATAAATAATGTGATAATTTATTTTATTTCAACAATTTGATTAGAAATTGTTTTTGTTATTATTTTTGTTGCTGCATAAATGTTACAAGTCGTTATATTGGCTCTTTGAGAACCTGAATCAGTACTTTTTATAGCTATTACATATTCATTATCTTTTAAAAGTGGTATATTATTTTCATAACTAAATAAATAATTTTCAGAATCTTGATTATAATAAAAAGTTAAATCAAGAACATTGCTTTTATTTGTTAAATTTCGTATAACATAATTAGATATAGATATTCGAGCTGTTTTATTTGTTTCTCCTCTAAATAAAACCTTTATTTCTCCATTAAGTTTGGCTTTAAACTTATAAAGATATTTTCATCCTGTCATGTTTCCACTTTCTGCATTAATGATATAATTACCAATAGCAGAGTTACATATAACATAAGCTGGATATGAAATAGCTTGTGCTACAAATTGATATTCTTGTTGTCCAGTCAAGAACTTAGTGTCATTCTTAACTTTACTTAAATCTTGCCCAAGTCCATCAAGTTTTGTTTCAATTTGTCTTGTTTTATTATCGAAGTGGGCGGAAAATTCATCTAATTTATCTAAAATTACTATATTATCCATTGTCTTTTTCAACTCCTTTTATCTATGCTATAATATTAACATAAAAAAAAAGTTGTCAAGGCTTTTGATGGAAAGAGGATTTATTTTTGTAAAAATATTTTATTTGTGTTAGAATGGCATTTTATGATTTGCCCAAGCCATATAATTGAATTAGTTTCAAAATGTGCTGCATTAGTGTATCTACTTGAAAAAGTGTAAATGGCGTTAAAAATATAAGTTTTTCCTTTTTTGACGGTTAAATACCCTGATTCCAAATTGCCCTTTTCAGCATTTACACTATTTTCTTTAAATAATCATTGATTACTTAAACCATCTGTTATATAATAGTCTACGGATCCCGGATGAGATGAAACACTTGTTGAATTATTATTATTTGCACCTTGATAAATATAAATTTTTATATTTCCATCATAAGGAGCTGTAAATTGGTCTATTTCATATTCTCTTTGAGTATTTTTGATGTTAAATCTTGTATTACCTCCATAATGAAGGATAAAACTTGAAATTAAATTATTTTTAAACATAGGTTTTCCATTAGAGTAATTAGCTTCATAAAAAGACGCATAATTATATGGCATACCTATAATTCTATATTCATATCCTTCATCTATTTTAGCTTGATTTACAGAATTATTTATATTTTTAAATGAATTATCAATATTAGAAAAATTATTATTTATATTGGATCATTGAGCATTCATTGTGTTTGTATATTCTCTTACGTTTTGTAAATTTTCTATAATATTATCATAAGCTATAATGTCTTGCATATATTTTTTTTCACTCCTTTTTTTAATTTATTGTTTCTATGAAACAGTAGTTACATTTATTTGTTATAAATTTATAAACATAATTTTTTATTATCGGAATTGGAATGCTATATGTTTCATAAACTGATATATCACTACCAGAAGAAGACCTGTATCCATATCTATATACCGAAAATAATTCCTTAACAATCACATTTCTTTTGGTTCATTCATTATTAACATTACTGATTGTATCACCAACATGAATTTCATCAAAATCATAAGAATTGGGTTTTTCACTGTTTTCATTACGACTTCATTCTGTGTGTAATATTAAACTTCCATTAATTTGAGCAACATAATTTATTTCTGTTTGAGGTTTTCAAAATGAACCTCCAATTATTCCTTGTATTCCAATATTTGGAGTTACTTCTTGAATAAGATTATCTATATTTTTAACAGCATTTTGAGCTATATTACTCGCATTACTACTTGAATTGATTATATTAGAAAAATTGTTCACAGTTTGATTCATTGTTTTATTACAATTAGAAGCTGCATCGACTATTTCACTCATAAAAATTATATTATCCATTTAAAATCTCCTTTCCGATCTTTATGTAAATATTTTACAATAAAAAAAAAACTTGTCAACCTTTTGGCTAACAAGTTTTGGATAAAGGATAATGTTTTATTTATTACTATGAAATAGTAAAGAATAATCATTTGTTGCATAAATATTAGATGAAATAGTTAAATTGGAATATACTCCATATGCAGTTATAGCAAATCTATATGTACCTTCATTTAAAATATTATATATAAAAGTTAAATTACTTTTACCATTTTGATAAGAAGTAAGTTGAAATTTATATAATGCTGTATTTTCACTATAAATTTCTAAATAAGATGAATTTGAACTTGTATAATTTTTTGTACTATCTATATGAATTTTATAAGTTCCTTTAAAGGGCATAAAAAAAGTAAAGCCTGCATTTCTATACTCATCTTCGCTATGTTGAAATCAGATTGAATCATTTGCTGTATTTGTTACTCTTGACATTAAGAAAGTTGTATTATCAGCAATTCCAGAAGTTACTAAATTTGGTATATTTTGTATATTACTTCCCATGTTATTTATATTATTATCAAGAGCTAAACGGTAAGAATTAGTATTCTTTTCCATTTCATCTAATTTATCAAGAATTACAATGTTGTCCATAAAGCTAAACTCTCCTTTTTCATTTTTTTATATTATATACAAAAAAAAAAGTTTGTCAAGCTCTTGGCGGTAATTAACATTACCGCCGATAAAGGTATGATAAAATGGATAATTTATATGATAATTTAAGATGGTTCGGGCTTTCTTTTACTGTAAATTATTGATATTAAAGTGAAGATATTATATCTATTGACTTAGGTTGAGTTATATTGGAATAAGTATAAACCATATCAAAAGTATTAAATAAAGTTGAAAAACTACCTGAATTTATACTATTTGAGCCTTCAGGACGAAGATAGTAAATAATTTTTCAATTATCTCCTACATTAGTAGATAAATTTTCTTTAATATATTTACTTAGCGGTTGCTCGGTGTTTATATTGGACATATTTGAACTAAGAGGTACATTAGCTATTATATTATCATTTTTAACAATATGAAAATAGCTTGCATTTATAAGATTTGAATTAGATCTTCAAGAATGAGTTGTTCAATATATAGAGAAAGTTCCTTCCATTTGAGAGATAAAATTAGTACAGACGTTTGTATAATAATTATTATGTGTATAAGTAGTATTAGTTCTGTTTATAAAGTATAATCAATTAATATTATTATTCGGCATTTTAACCATCCAATGTTTATTATCTTCGGGAACATTATTATAATTAGTTATATTAGTTACAGCTTTAATATTAACATTAGAAAAATCTCGAATATAAATATTATTATATTTTGTATCTATATTTGATAATTGATTAGATACGTTAGTGGTAGATAAAGATAATTCGTTTACTTTTGATTTTATTAGGCTTGATAAATTAGATTCCATAATCGATATTTGATTTTGGAGTTCATTAAGTATAATTATATTTTCCATAAAAAATTTACACTCCTTTTATTTTATATTATCATAATACAAAAAAAAAACGATTTGTCAAAAATTTTTTATTATAATTAAGAATAAAAAAGTATCTAAATAGATTTATATTGACAATTTTTAATTTTTATTATATAATATATATAGAAAATAAAGAAAGAAAAAAATATGAAACAAACTTTAAAGGAGAAAAAATATATGATTTTAATACTTGGCTTATTTGGATTTTTAATGTGCTATATGATAAAATATATAATTATTGGAGTTATGATTTGTTATTCATGTTACGAGGACTGGAAAGATAAAAAATGGTGTAAAGAATATAAAAAAAAGATGGACTTGCGAAGTAAGTCCAAGGAGGTGTAATTTATGGGTTTAGGATTTAGATGGTTTAGAGGTTGATAATATTGATATGAGAAGTAGATTTGAGTGGTTTAAGTATTTATCTGATGAGGGATATTACATTGCTTATGATTGGGAATAATCTTGAATTTTGATTTTAGAGAGAAGAATGATGATATGAATAAAAGACAAAAAAAGAAATTATTTAAACAGACACTTATTAAGGTTAGGAAATTGCATCCACAAGAAGGTGATGTGATTTGCTTTCAACCAAATTTGAATTTAATTGACACTGAAACTATGTATCAGTTTATAAAAGTTTATTTGAATACTGATATTTTTGGTGAATCAAAGTTAGCTTTTATACCTGTTAATATTAAGCAGCTTAGATATAAAAAAGATGCTCAAGTATATATTGATAAGTTACAAAATATTGTGGATCAAATGGAAGAATAAAAACATAAAGGTTAAGTAAGAAAATTTCTTGCTTTTCCTTTTTTTTATTTATTCTGTATTACTGTAAAAAAAAATCCTATTTGTGCAAATTTTTATTTCTGTTTTTTATCTTTTCGTTTTACTGTAAAAAAAATTACTCTTTGCACAAAAATGAACCAGCCCTTCCAATCTAACCCTTGTTAAAAATTTCACAACCTAAAACTACCCTCCCCTCTAAAGTAGTTACCTTGTTAAAAAATTAACATTGTCTCTCTAATAGTCACCCTCCTTTTTAATCTTTTTTCTTCACCTAAAAATATTTAAAAAATATTTTATAAAAAATATTAAGGTTCCTCTGCCGCTCCGATGGGTTCGGGCGTTGAACTTCATTTTATAGTTTGGCTTTTGAGTTTCTAATGCAGCAAACACTTTAGTACATTAAAGTTCTAAAAGACTTTGTTTGATATTTAACAAGAGCAACTTTGTTAAAATTTAACAGAATAATTTATTAGATTAAACTACTAAAGCCTTCGCTTTAGTACTCTAAAGCGTTAAGGTATTACAGTAGCAACTTTGTTAAAAAATTAACAGGCGACGGCAAATTCCTCCCTTGTTCCTCTGCTTTTGATTGAAGACACAATAAATACATCATATGTCTTATACATTATGTACAAAACATTTAGTTATTTTCTCTTGATTATTTAGTAAAGATATACAAATTATTTAAAAGTAAATAAAAATAATGCCTAATTAAATAGTCAAGAAGGCTTGGATTGTTAAAAAATTAACAAGCATAATAGACAAAACATATAGCTTGTTTATGTATATATATTTGTACGTTTATACTATTGACAAGTCCATAATATTATTATATAATAATTATAGAAAGTAAATAAAACATAAGATAATAAATAATAAAAATGAAATTGGAGTTGATACAATGGATACATTAATAATTATGTGCGGTATAAGTGGTAGTGGCAAGAGCATTAAAGCAAAAGAGTTAAAAGAAGAATATAATGCTGTAATAATTAGCACTGATGAAATAAGACAGAAAGTATTTAAAGATGTTAATGACCAAGAGCATAATAAAGAAGTGTTTCGAATTGCATATGATGAAATAAATATGTTTATTGAATTATCTTATAATGTAATTTTTGACGCTACTAATATTAAATTTTCATCAATCAAAAAATTAAAAAAGAATATTAAAAGTTGGAATGATATTGATAAAATACTTTATGTCATTGATACACCTTTAGAGAAAGCCATAGAGCAGAATAATGCAAGAGATAGAGTAGTTCCTACTGAAGTAATTATTAGACAAGCTAAAACATTCAAGAGCAATAGAGATAAAATAATAAAAGAGTTTAAAGATGTAAAATTTTGCTAAAGAATAAGCCCGAATCATCATGAATTTTGTTCAATTTATCTACTTGACATCATGGTTCGGGCGTGATATAATAGTTATAGAAACAAAGAGAAAGGATATGATAAAATGAAAGCTTTAATAATTAGTTTAATGATATTTGTTTCATCGTTAGGTTGCGGTTGTGCTATTGGAAATAAAATGGTAGCAAATGCAAATATTTATACAGAGATTGCACAGGTTTATGAAGTGAATGAAGGCGGTGTTACATTTATTACTAAAGATGGAAATTTATGGAAAGTAGCGGATTTTCATATAGATAAAGATAAAGAAGTTAGATTAACTTTTGATATGAATGGTACTTATGATATTACAGATGATACAATAATAAATATTGAAAAAATTTAAAAAAAACTATTGACAAAATGATAAATAAGAGTTATAATAATTATAGAAAATAAAGAAAGGGATTGATAAAATGAAAATTGAAAGAAAAAATAAAGTAGTTGCTTTTAAAGAAATTGAAGATGTAATTGGAACGTGTTTTGCTTATCACGACATGGTCTTTATGATTACTCCAGTTTGTTATTGCAATAATAAACAAATAATTGCAATGAATTTAAAAAATTATATGTTTATATTTGAAGATGAAATAAAAGATTACGAAACAGTTACAGTTTTAAATTTGAAAATAGTAGAGGAATAAGAAAGGTGGTTTACAAATTATGGAAAAAATGTTAATCTTTGACATGGACGGAACAATTGCTAATCTTTATGCTGTTGATAATTGGCTTGAATTATTACATTCGGAAGATACTCTGCCATATGAAATAGCAGAACCTTTATACAACATGGTAGAATTAAACGACTTACTTTTAAGATTAAAAAATGTAGGTTATAGAATAGTTATTAATAGTTGGACGTCAAAAGGCGGTTCAAAAGAATATAACAAAAGAGTTAGGAAAGCTAAAATTGAATGGCTGAATAAGCATAACTTTCCTTATGATGAAATCCATATAGTAAAATATGGTACTAATAAAGCTTATGCCACAAGAAATAAGTGTGATATACAAATATTAGTTGATGACAATAAAGAAGTAAGAAACAAATTTAAAAACTTTAGGAAGGGTGAAAATAAATATTTGACAATTAATGCCAAAAAAGATATTTTAAAAGATTTAAACAAATTATTAAAATTTTAAAAAAAAGTATTGACAAGGGATAAAATCGGGTGTATAATAAAATAAAAAACAGAAAGGGTTTGATAAAATGAACGCATTACAAGGAATAAAGGTTGATAAGAGAATTAATTATAAATTAGTCGTAGACATAGAAACGGCTAACTTTATTGATGACGCTTTAGCGTATGACATTGGCTTTGCTGTTGCAGATAAAAAAGGCAGAATTTATTACACCGATAGTTTAATGATAGCTGATATGTTTATAGATTATAAAGACCTTTTAACATCTGCATATTACGCAGAAAAAATCCCTAACTATTGGATAGATTATAAAAAAGGTTTAAGACATTTAGTTACATTCTATACAGCTAAAAAGATTATTAAAGAAGTTATGGAATACTTTGATATAAAACAGGTTTACGCCTATAATGCACGTTTTGACTATACAGGTTTAAATCGTACTTACAGATATTTGACTAAGTCAAAATACAGATATTTTTTCCCTTATGGAACAGAGGTTCACGACATTATGAAAATGGCTAAACAGGTATTATTTACACAAAAACAGTTTAAAGAATTTGCAATAAAGAATAATTTAAAAACGCCATCAGGTCGCTTTTTAAGCAATACAGCAGAAACGGCTTACAAATACATTTTAAAAGAAACGGACTTTACAGAAAGTCATACTGGATTAGAGGACGTTTTAATTGAATGTAAAATTATGGCAAAATGCTTTGCACAACACAAGTCAATGAATAGCAGATTATTTAACTAATCTGCTATTGACAATCTTTAAATTCTATGGTATAATGATTATAGAAATTAAGAAAGGGTGATTTTAAATGAGTAAAAAATCTGATGAAATAGCCAATTTAAAAAATAAATTGGGTATCACACAAAAAGAGGCAGAAGAACTTTATGTCTTTGACCGCTTAAATGAGAAAGAACAGCAAGCAGAACTTAATAACTTAATTGAAATTAAAAAAGAAGAACCTAAAAAAGAATATTCTCCAATTAATAAAATTAAGAAAATGAAGGCAAAAGCAAAGACAGACGAAACAAGAGAACTTATAAAAAATCAGTTTATGGAATGGCTTGAAAACAACGAAAATATTATTAATCCACAAGAATTTAAAACAAATTATTTTGGCTTTTTTGACAAGGATAATAATTTTTATAGCTTTAAATTAACTAAGCATAAAACAATACAAGACGGTTACAAGGCATAAAACCTTGTAATCAAAAATAAAAAAAATATAAAAAAAGTATTGACAACTAAGAAAATAAATGTTATAATAAAGATGTAAAAAAGATAAAAGATATTTAAAAAAAGAAAGGAATTGATATTATGAAAAAGACTAAAAAAGTAAATCCTAAAGACACTCTTAAGACAGCAATTAAAAATGAAATCAGAGAAAAGCTTGGAATGATAGGAACTATTGAAGATGGCTCTGATTATGGATTTACAAAAGACACACTTGTTCTTCATTCTGATACTTATGATGTACAGATTAAACTCATTACTCCAAAATCTGGAATAGACAGATATGAAAAAATGGAGGAAGATTAAAAATCTTCCTCCAAAAGAAAAAAACTTATAACTAATCTATATTAAAATAAAAAAGGAGATAAAAACTATGGCAAAGAAAACATCAAAGAAAGCACCCTCAACAAAAGAATTACTTAAGAAGGAAGTTAGAGAAATTATCGTACAGGCTCTTACAGATGCCGGAATAACCTTTACAGAGGATAGCGGAAAATT